>Ga0228536_1000209_pt1 | contig 143022 bp, 142 predicted proteins | sample SJ1Smetagenome_FD_168611 | JGI IMG/M metagenome (GOLD analysis project Ga0228536, IMG submission 168611) | Enriched culture of PCE-dechlorinating microbial communities from Ithaca, New York, USA - SJ1.S | ecosystem: Engineered > Modeled > Simulated communities (microbial... > Unclassified... | reverse complement strand
CACTGATCAAGAGCCTTGCGGGTATCAAGAGGGTACAGCAGCTTGGGTGCAAAAACCTTCCCTCAATGCTTATAAACAATGAGCTTGTCTTTGACAACATAATACCGACCGATGAAGAGCTGATAAAGGAACTAGATCGAAGATCAAAATAATATATCGCAGCTTTTGTCAGTAAAACCAAAAAGCAGCCGGCCGTACTGGATGTATTTCAGCGCAACCGGCTGCTTTTTGTAAATCAAGAAATATAAATTTTAAAAAAAATAAAATTAGACTAGAAATATTTCATATCATAATTTATAATAACAAAAAACAAATTTCATGCATTTTTTATAAGTTGATGATTTGCAGGATATAAATGAAAAATTTTTAAAATAATTTCATAAATCACGGCTGGATGGAGGTGAAGGTTTTTTAGTGGCAGTTGTTTTTTGATATATGTCATTTCAGCTAACAAAAATTAGGGAGGGGAACAAATATGCAAAAACCAAAAGCACTCTTGATCGCAAGTTTTTTTATCCTGATCTTTACCATGATCTTTACCCTGCTGTCACCGCTTCCCTTATGCGCGTCGACTCCGTTTACAGCTGCAGCTCTGCAGTTTAACCCCATTTTGAAAGAACGAGATAAAAACATCAAAGCACTGGCAGATGCAATAGAAAAAACAGCCCGGGCAGGGGCAACTCTTATCGTCGCGCCTGAAATGTCCACCACAGGCTACCAATACAAGGACAGGGATGATATAGCCCCTTATACTGATACTATCCCGGGAGCCGCAACAGATGCGATCTCAGCCATAACAAAAAAATATAATATTTATGTGGTTTTTGGCATGGCGGAGCGTGATGCCGAAACAGGACTATTCTATAATGCGGCAGCACTTGTAGGGCCGAACGGATATATCGGAAAGTATCGTAAAAGCCACCAGTGGGAGACAGAAGAACACTGGTCAGTCTGGGGCGATGTAGGAGTCCCTGTTTTTGAAACTCCGATAGGAAAGATAGCAATCAATATTTGTATGGATTCGGCATATTTTGAAACGGCCAGGCTGGCCGGGATCGCAGGCGCTGATATATTGGCGTTTCCGACCAACTCGACTGCCCAGGCGCTTTGGGCGCTGCAGTCCAGGGCGGTCCAGAACGGCATATATATTGTCGCTGCAAATCGTTCAAACACAGAACTCGATTATCACATGATAGGCGCTAGTGCGATCTGGTCCCCTGCAGGGGAGCTTCTTAAAGCGGCAGAAATTCTGCCCACAAAGGATCAGGACATTAGAAAACCGAATGCGATCTTTGCACAGATAGACCCCTCGAAATATAAAAATATAAACAAATATCGCATGGCAGAACGGAGGCCGGAACTTTACAAGGATATAGCGCTTCATATTTCACCCTGGAACTACAGGTGTTCGACAGAAGAAAAAGAGATTAAAGCTCTTGCGCTTCAGTATTCCCCTGTCAAAAATGATAAAAAGGCAAACAGCAAAAAAATTGACGACCTGATTTCTGCCAGTAATGAGAAAGTGAATTTGTTAGTTTTACCGGAGCTTTCGCTTACAGACCTTCCCGAAACAAAGGATGCGGCCCTAAAAATCGCAGAGGATCTGTCAGGAGAAACAATCAGTTATTATAAGAGCATTGCCTCAGCCCAAAAAGCGTATGTAGTCGGTGGATTGATTGAGAAAGATTCCGGAAAGCTATACAACACAGCAGTCCTGATTTCCCCTGACGGATCGTTCCTAGGTAAGTACCGCAAAATCCATTTGTCTGAAGATGAGAAAAAATGGGCAGCCGCCGGGGACAAGCCAGGGATATTCGAAGCGGACAAATGGCGGATCGGAATAATGATGGGCTATGAATCAAACTTCCCCGAGATGGCTGGACTGATGGCTGTAAAACGAGTTGATGCAATTGCCGTTCCCGCCAGATGGAGCGGTGATTATGGCTGTACGATCGACAAAGCGTATAAATTAGCGGCCAATCCATATCCTGAAAACAGCATGACTCTCTTCGATTCGATTGCACTGATAAGTCAGGCTTATCCAATAATCGCAAACTTTACAGGCACAGGTAAAAACTATCAGGGGGGCAGCGGAATTTATGCGCTGGATCCTCTTTATGGACTGGACAAAGTCAGCCTTCTGGACAAAGAAGAGAAAGCATTTCTTGTAAAGTTTAAAACACTTCAAAAAGATTGGTGGTTTAACCAGGAAAAACTGATAGGCGGAAGAAATCCGCACATGTACAAACCGATAGTGATTTCAAAATAACAAGTTAATCGTCTCAATGCTGCCCCAATTATAGATGTTCATAACGATGGATATCTGTATTTTGGGGCGGCATTTTTCTAATTATTGGCTTATGCGATGAAATTTTTATTTTTTATTTATGTAATCGTTGTTCAGACAAAAGAAAAAAAGATTTGGTAAGGCAAATAACAGTTATCATTTAGAACTTAATCCCTGCATGGTGATTGAAACATTTCATTTTGTTCTAAAATAAGACTTGAAATATTTCATATCATGATGTACAATCCGAGAAAGAAGAGCCATCTAGATTTAGATTTTTATAACTTTAATCTCAGCAGGAGGCGTTTTTAAAAATGGCGGGACAGGAAGTAAAGACACTATTGTTGTCACAGAAGGACCTTATCGAGGCCGGCGTAATGGACATGCCGCATTGCGTTGAAGTTATCGAAGATGTATTCAGCCTGATAGGCAAGGGCGACTACCTCATGGGGGGACCTCTTGAGAACGAACACGGCCAAATGATCTACTTCCCCAAGGAAGAGAGATTCCCCGGCATGCCTGTGACAGGCCCGGACAGGCGCTTCATGGCGATGATCTGCTACCTTGGCGGCAAGTACAAGATCTGCGGAGAGAAATGGTACGGTTCAAACGCTGAAAACACAAAGCGCGGCCTTCCACGGTCAATTCTCACTACGATCCTCAACGATGCAGACACAGGCGTTCCCTTCACCATCATGAGCGGCAACCTCATCTCCGCAATGAGGACAGGAGCAGTACCAGGTGTTGCGGCGCGACACCTGGCACGCAAAGGTGCTGAAACAGTCGGTATCATCGGCGGCGGAGTTATCAACAGGGCCTGTCTTTATGCCATCAAGGTCGGAGTTCCTACGATCAAATCGGCAGTTCTTTATGACATCAACATTGAAAAAGGCAAGGAATGGGCAGAGCAGGAAAGCAGGAAGCACGGAATCAAAATTACTGTAACAGACAAAATCGAAGAAGCAGTCCGCCAAGCAGACATTATCACAATAGCTACATCTGGCGACACGTTCCCGCGCATTGAGACAGAATGGCTCAAGCCTGGCGCGCTTGTCACCTTCACGGGCGACGCTGACATGGATCCCGAGGCATTCTCCGACAACACAGTCATCGCGGACAACTGGAAGATGCACGAAGCGTTCTTCGTTGACGGCAAGGAACATCCCGAAGGACTCGATGCCGTCGCAGTAGTGGCGCCCACGTTCCACCTTCTCAAGGCTATAGACGCAGGCAAATATGACCAGACCAAGATCCGCAATCTGGGACCGATCGTTAACGGAGAAGAGCCTGGACGCAGGAGCGATGACGAGATAATTATGTTTGTGACAGGCGGCATGCCGTTGCATGACATTGCATGGGGCAAGACACTCTACGATCAGGCGGTCGCAAAGGGACTTGGAACAGAATATTGCTTTTTTGATGAAGCGTACTGGAGATAGCTGATAGTTAATCACTGAACTGAAGGGAGATAAACCATGAAAGAAAAATTGTTTGAACAGATCGCAGAAGCGGTAATAGACGGAGCTACTTCACAGGTCGTTTCGCTGGTCAATGAAGCTGTTTCAAAAGGGATACCGGTTGATGAGATTCTTAATGATGCACTCATCGCCGGTATGAACGAGGTCGGGGCGCTTTTCAAAGACGGTGAGATGTTCGTACCGGAAGTCCTGGTATCTGCGAAGGCTCTCCAGGCCGGCATAGATATCATAAAACCTGCGCTTGTTAAAGCAGGGGTAAAGTCGGCCGGCAGGATAGTAACAGTTACAGTAGAGGGCGACCTTCACGATATAGGAATTAAGCTTGTAGGCATGATGCTTGAAGGGGCTGGCTTCGAAGTTATCAATATCGGTGTAGATAAACCTGCCAAAGAGATAGTTGAAAAGGTCAAGGAGCTTAAGCCCAACATACTGGGTATGTCGGCGATGCTGACGACCACTATGGCAAACATGAAAGATGTTGTTGAAATGCTTAAGGAAGAAGGTCTTTTTGATGATATTAAGGTAATGATAGGCGGAGCTCCTACATCTCCAATGTACGCAGAAAAAATCGGCGGACATTATTCAGCCGATGCCAGTGAGGCCGTCGCCATAGCTAAACAGCTTTTAGGAATGGCATAGCAGGGAGGGGATAACAATGGCGCGCAGAAAAGCTGCACAAGAAAGAAAGGTACTTAACGGAGGTTTTTACAACCCCCTGACAGAAGAGAGTATTTCCCATATCCATAATACAAGCATGGATGTTTTTGAGCAGGTCGGGGTTAAGATAGCCTACAAACCGGTACTTGATCTCTGGAAAAGGGCCGGCGCAGAAGTAGACGAAAAAAACATGATCGCTAGAATTGACCGCAACCTGGTTATGAAATGTGTCGAAATGGCTCCTAAGGAGATCAAACTCTGTGGCCGTGACCCAAAACACGATCTGATTTTGTCAGGGACTCACACATACATGGGAACCGGAGGAACCGCGCTGAATATTCTTGACGTTTACACGGGAGAACGCCGCCCAAGCAACATCAGGGACGTGGCAGCAGCGGCGAGGGTCGTTGACGCCTGCGATGACATCGAGTTCTTCGTAATAACGTGCTTCCCATGCGAACTGCAAAAGCCGGTCGTCGATGTCAATCGTTTTTACGCCGCCATCAAAAATACATCTAAACACGTAATGGGCGGCGTTTATACAGTCGACGGCATACGCAAGCTAGCCAGGATGGCGGAACTTATAGCGGGATCAAAGGATGCGTTCAAGGCTCGTCCGTTCATGTCTATGATCACCTGTATTATGAGTCCTCTTCTTCTTGACAAGGACTACACTGCACTTATGGAAACCGCATGTTTGATGGGTATTCCTCTTGCGACACCATGCGCTCCGATGGCAGGTTCAACATCCCCCGCTACGCTGGCAGGAACGCTTGTTCAGATGAATGTTGAAGCGCTGGCTGGAATAGTTACCACCCAGTTGCTGAATCCAGGGCATCCCACGCTATATTCAGTAGTACCGACCACTACAGATCTACGTACAGGTGCATTCTGCTTCGGATCGGTCGAAATGGGCATGATGAATGCCGCCGCCGCACAGGTGGCAAGGCGTTATAACCTTCCGATCTACAATACGGCAGGCCCGAGTGAATCAAAGATTCCCGACTCACAGTCCGCCTATGAGCCGGCGATCAACATCCTTCTTTCAGCTATGGCTGGGGCAAACTACATCCATGACGCGGCAGGACTTCTTGAAAGCGGGCTCACAATATCTCTGCAGACTTACGTCATAGATAACGATATAGCTGGCATGGCCAGAAGAGTTCTTGCCGGCATAGAAGTTGATCCCGACAAACTTGCCTTTGACTGCATCAAGAGGGTGGGCCCCGGAGGAAATTATCTGGGAGACGAACATACAACCGCTCACATGAGAGATGAGTTCTTCTATCCCATACTGGCTGACCGTAAACCCAGAATGGTGTGGGAAGCTGAAGGAAAGCTGAGCGCTGAAGAAAGGGCCAGACTGTTGGCCGTAAGCTATCTTGAGAACCATAAGCCGCTTCCTGTTGATTCCGAAGTAGATTCCCAGATAAGGGAAGAAATCTCAGAAATACTTCCTGAAACCGGTAAGGTGTACGGAGAATAGCGTCCCTTTATTTGCTGTAAGGCAAGTTCCGCTGCCTTACAGCAGATAATTGAACATAAAAATCATTTATTACCAGGAGGGGAAAACAATGTTCGGACCGTATGAAATGCTTATGGATTTTGGATTAATGTCGATCATTCTGCTTTTTGCCCACTTACTTCGTTCCAAAGTCAAACTGCTTCAGTATATTTACATGCCGTCTTCGCTGATCGCCGGATTTATCGCTCTTTTCTGCGGATGGCAGTTCCTTGACGTGCTGCCTTTTGCAGTAAGGGAGAACGGCACCCCTTATATGTCATCTTATCCTTACCTTCTGGTCGTAGTCCTCTTCGCCACCCTTTTCCTCGGCAAAAAAGAAAATGCCCAGAAGGTCCCTTTTGGCAAAATGATAAAGGAGACCGGCGATACTTTCTTTTATAATCTCGGCAGTGAATTCTGGCAGTTCGGCATTGCTCTTCTTTTCGGACTTTTTGTACTAACCCCTCTCTTCCCGGAGATCCATCAAGGATTTGCCCTTATGCTTCCTGCAGGATTTGTCGGCGGACACGGGTATGCGACTGCAATAGGCAAAACGATGCAGAATTACGGGTGGGAAGAGGCTCTCACCGTTGGGTATACTTCTGCAACAGTAGGACTTCTTTCCGGAGTTATCGGCGGTATGATATTGATAAACATCGCGACTCGCAAAGGCTGGACTAGACTTGTAAAGGATATTGCGAGCCTTCCTGAAAGCATGCTTACAGGTTTTGTCCCCGAAAAGGAAAGAGTTCCAATGGGTAAGGAAACAGTGAACCCGATAGCCCTTGATCCCTTCACCTGGCACTTTGCATTGACAATGGCAGCATTCGCTTTGGGTTATTATGTCTATAACCTTTCAAAAACCCTGATGCCGGGCAAATATGAAATACCTATGATGTGTCTATCGATGCTGGCAGGTGTTGTGATACAGAAAGTGCTCGATGGAATACATCTGGGACATTATGTCGACAAACATGTTATGAACAGGATCGGTTCGTGGGTAACAGACTACCTTGTGGCGTTTGGAGTAGCAAGCATACAGGTTTCAGTAGTTGTAAAATACGCGATGCCGATGCTGCTGCTTTTCACATTTGGTGTCTTCGTGTGCATGTCATTTGCCCTTTTCCTTGGGCGCAGGGTCTTCCACAATTTCTGGTTTGAGCGCAGTATATTTGTCTATGGCTGGAATACTGGGGTCGTTGCAATGGGAGTCACTCTTCTCCGTGTCGTTGACCCCGGATTTAAGACCAAAACACTTGAGGACTATGGGCTTGCATATGTATTTATCTCCTTCTTTGAGATAGCAGTTGTTACTATTGTACCGAGCCTTGTGGCAAACGGGATAATACTGACACCGGCTCTCATACTTACAGGAGCTGCTATAATGTGTATCGTTCTGACCAAAATGTTGAACGGCTGGCATGCGGATATTCCTGCCAATGCTCTGCGCGAAGGTGAAGCTGAGATAATCGAAGAGTTTAAAATGGAAGAGAACATTGCATAAAAAATTTTAACAATGAACAAATAAACCGATGGGGCCCGGCAGTTTCTTTTTATGCCGGGCCCTTTTAAAAAAGGGGGATCGTTTTATGGACCTTTCAGATGGGATGGATCTACTGCTATGTTTGATCATCATGGCCGTTTTCATCTATTGTTGGGGCAAAGTAAAGACAAAAATCGCGCTGAACAGATTTGCTAAAGGCAAGAAATACATTGCAGAAAAGGATTACAGAGGCGCTATAAAGCAACTTGAGGATCTGGGCGGGGAATTAAAAAATGATCCTGATTACTGGTTTTATCTTGGGCTGGCTCTTGTGGGAGCAGGATCTAAGACAGATGCGAAACAGGCTTTATTGAAGACGTTGGAAATTGATGATTCTCATATAAAGGCAAGAGAACTTTTGGATAAAATAGGAAAATAGCTTTGGGATCGCAGGTGGATCGATATGCCCCGGTTAACCGAGGAAATGAAAAACATAAAACTTATACTGGCCTATCTGGCCACTTATTTTATCTGGGGATCAACGGCTTTTGCTATATCGATAGTAGTAAAATATATTCCTCCGCTTCATTCCTCAGCTTTAAGATATTTAGGGGCCGGCATTATCATTGTCTGCTGGTGTACCTTTAGAAAAAAACCCTTACCTGGTGGCAAAGAATGGATCAACACCTTAATAATGGCTTTCCTGCTTCTTGCCGTTTCGAATTCCAGTACATCATGGTCATGCAAATACCTACCATCCTCTATCGTCGTAGTTATACAGTCAATAATTCCTTTAATGATGATCGTCCTTGACAGGATCTTCTTCCATATGGAAAAGCAGTCGCTAATTAACTATTTGTGTGTTACTGCGGGTATCATCGGGGTCAGCCTGATAATATTCTCAAAAGACGCTTCGGGGGCGAATTTATTGATCAGTCCTCTTGCCCTTTTTGTCCTCATGTCAGGCTCTTTTTCCTGGGCTTTAGGAAGTCTGCTCTTGAGGTTATGCCCTAAACCCTCTTCTAACTTTTATTCTTCAGGTATTGCAATGCTTATAAGTTCTCCTTTTCAAATCGCGACGGGAAGAGCTATGGGTGAAAGGATGCCGTCAATTATAAACATACCGTTAGCCGCATATGGGGGGATCCTGTATCTGATTATTTTTGGATCGATAGTTGCTTTCTCGTCGTACAGCTGGCTTGCGTCAGTCGAACCTCCAAGCCGCCTGGGGAGCATTTCTTTCGTTAATCCGCTCGTAGCATTATTTCTCGGAGTCACGTTCGGAAAGGAAAGCTTTAATAACCAATCAGTTTTTGGTACGGTAATAATAATTTTTGTAACGCTTATGCTTTGGGTGGACAAAATAATAGAACATAATAAAGGAACCGACAGAGGAGTGATTAGATGTTGAAATTGACAGATTATGAAAAGGCAATGCTTGAAGGCAGAATGGGAAAGTTTAAACAAAAAGCGATGGAATTCAATGTCCGTTATGCAAAAGTCCTTGGTGCCGAGGAATTTTGCGAAGTATCAAGAGCCACATTGTTTATTGGCGCCCAGCACTATCTGGACTGCTATAAGCATGGCGAAGATTACAAAAGAATATTTTCAGAGTTTTACCTATGTTCCAATGAAGAGATCGAGCTGGGCGAGATGGCTCCGGAATGCAAAGTTCAGACCTGTGCCGCAAGCTGTGATATGTGGAACTGCCACAAGACGCATCTATCAAAGGAATACAGCGACAAAAACAAGGCTTATACCGAAGCCGCCAGAAAGATGGGGGTCAAAATAGTTGAATCATGCACTCCTTACTATGTCGGATGGATCCCGCTCATGGGCGAGCATTTTCTCTCCACTGAATCGAGCAATGTAGTAATAAGCAACTCTCTTTTCGGAGCTTACGGTAATTCAGATGGAGTAGAGGCGGCAGTATGCGCGGCGATAACCGGAAGGACTCCTAAATGGGGGATGCATATCAAAGAAAACAGATATGCCGACTGTCTTGTAAATGTCAAATGCGAAGTGGAAAGTGTCGCCGAATGGGACATTCTTGGTTACACGATAGGCAGAAAATTGCCGAAAAACGTGGTGCCTGCAGTGATTGGAGATTTCAAAAGACCCGAGATAAACAGAATGCGTCAGTTCGCGTCCTCAATATCGGTATCAAGCGCAACGGAACTGTGTCACATCGTTGGTATAACGCCTGAAGCCCAGACCCTTGAAATGGCAACCGGGGGAAAACCCTGCAGGCACGAAGTTGAAATAACCAAGGATGACATCGCCGAATCTTTTTCAAAGATATGCGATGCAGGAAGTGGTCCGGTAGATTATATAAGCATTGGTTGCCCGCATCTCGCCCTCGATGAACTGAAAGAAATCTCAGAGTACATTAAAGGCAAAAAGATAAAAGATGGGACTGAACTGCTTGTTTGGACTGATTATGCGACTAAGGCGATGGCAGATGTAAACCATTATACAAAAGATATCGAGGACTCCGGGGCTTTTCTCTTAACAGGAAGCTGTCCGGTAGTAATGAGGGAAGACAGCCATAAGCATGCTACCGGCATGGTAATGAACGGAGTGAAGCAGGCGGTTGGGATCAGGAATCAAACGAAAGCGCCTGTCTATTTTGGAGATATCAGGCGCTGCATAGACGCCGCAGTAAAGGGCAGATGGGAGGAGATCGAATAATGCAGAAGATCATTATTAAAGGCAGAGGCGCTCTCGAAGGAACCGCATCGGGCCCGGCAATAGTATTTCCGGACAGCATAGCCGGAAATTCCGGGGCCTTGGGTGATATCGACGGAGTTGTCTACGAAAAGGGAAACATCAATTTCGGCGTATCTATCAAAAATGCTATCCTGGTCGTTCCATGCGCCAAGGGGTCAAACGGATTTTCGGCACATTTCAAGGGGGCGTTGATTGCGGGAGTCAAACCCGCTGGATGGATCTCCACGAAAATAGATGCTCGTCTTGGAGTAGCGATCGCCAGCATGAACATACCCGCCGTAGTGGACTTCACGGAAATTGACCCAATCAAAGTGATTTCAACAGGAGACTGGGTGGAGATCAACGGCACTACGGGCGAGGTGGTTGTAACAAAAAATGATCAGACTGTGAGAGAATAACTCCTTTACCGAAGAGATGTAAGAGCATGGATAAAGAAGACATTTTGAAAGAGAGAGACAAAATGGAAGATGATCTGTTCTCCGTATTCAGGAATGAAGGGATGAAACTAAGTCCCAGGCAAAGGGAACTGTGCAGCTATATCATCAGGAATCACAAGAAAATAGCTTTCTGGACCGTTGAAGAACTTGCCAGAAACAGCAACATAAGCCCTGCCACCGTAGTAAGAACCGTGAAAACGCTGGGATTTGAAAACTACCGGGATATGATGGGAAAAATTCAGAATTTTATCATCGACGATAAAATACCGCTTTGGTGGAATGTTGAGAAATCCTTGGAGAAGGAAAGGCCTGATGTCCGTGTGTTGACCTGGGTCGCAAGAGAAAATATCGGTGCAATCACTTCTTCGGCAAGCAACAAGCTGGCTGAAGCTGTCAGCTCAGCCGCACGCGCGATCACTGATGCAGAAAAAGTATACATAGTTGCGGTAAGGTCATCCCGTGCTGTGGGCGTATACCTCCATTCCATGCTGAGTCAGATGATGGACAATGTTTTTATAATCAGTTACGGCGAGGACGAAATGTATGACATGCTCAGCGGCATGGGCGCAAACGATGTAATAGCGGTGGTTTCAATGGGTGGTCCTCATTATGCCGTAACATCGATTAAGGCTGCGGAGTATGGGCGCAACAATTCGATCAAGACAATAGTGCTGACTAACAGCCAGATCTGCCCTGCCGCGCAATATGCTGATATACTGCTTTGTGTTGAACAAACGGAAGGCCACTACTCGATAGCTTCCGCAGTAACAGCCATAGAAGCTCTGGTGATTGAAACAGGCGCTGTGAAGAAAGACAAGTCCATTACAAAAATGCGTAAGCTGGAGAAGACCCTCGTTGAAAGAAAAATTACCCTATAATTAAACCAACAGGGAGAAAACTTATAAAAAATGGATATGTCATCTGAAATACTTAAAGAAGGAATACTTGGAATAGATGCCGGAGGAACATTTACGGACCTGGCCTTTTTACGTCTTGCCGATTCCTATGTCGCGGCTTCGGCTAAGACCCCTACTGATCAGGATGACCTTGTCGGCACTATAGGCAGGGGGCTGGATCTTATATCCAAGGAGATCGATGTTAAAGAGATAAGGGCTGTCAACCTTGCGACCACTTTTGCCACAAATGCGATAGTGGAGGGTAAGACAAAAGCTTCGGCCATTGTGCTTATCGGCTATGACGAAGAACAGGTCAAGAGAGCCGTGAAGAGCAACAAGTTCGGCACCGATAAGGTAATACTCATATCAGGCGGACATGATACAAAAGGCAATGAGCAGGCTCCGCTCGACCTGGTTAACCTTAGGACTTCTTTCAAAGAAATTGAGGGCTCTGTTGCGGCAATTGCGGTCTCTGGCTTCTTTTCAGTAAGGAACCCATCCCATGAGATAGCCGCAAGAGAAGAGATCCTTTCTATCTGTCCGGAAATGCCTGTAACATGCGGGCATGAGCTCTCCTCAGACCTTGATGCCATACTGCGCGCCGAGACTGTTTCGTTAAATGCCGGGCTCATACCTATAGTTATGGACCTTTTAAGATCTGTCGAAAAAGTTCTTAAGGACCGTGGCATCGATGTACCGCTCTCTGTCGTCAAAGGAGACGGTTCTTTGATTAGTTCGGAGTGGGCAAGGGCACATCCTATAGAGACGATAGTATCCGGTCCTGCTGGAAACAGCTGTAGAGGACACTGAAGCGTTCATGGCCTCCTGGATCTGTAACCGCGCAAAAAAGATCGGGGCTGAAACCCCGATAATCGAAAGCAGCAGGATAGATGAAAAGGCAGAAACAAGCGGAGGTACAACGGTACATCTATGGACAGAGATATTCTATTCAGTGAAAGACAACAAAAAAAGTTTTTTCAAAGGTGATTTGATATGACAGAAGCGCAAAACAACAGTATCTTCATAACAGAACTCGGCGGAAGGACAGAATATCTGCCAGGCGAGACGATAGGAGAAGTTCTTATCCGCAGCGGCATATACATAGATCAGCCGTGCGGAGGCACCGGCCTCTGCGGGAAGTGCAGGGTCATGATCAGCGGCACTGTGCCCGAGCCAACATCAAAAGAGAAAAAGATATTCTCCGAAGAAGAGCTCTCCCTTGGATTCAGGCTCGCCTGCCAGACAAAGGCATCAGGAGACATGAAGGTCACGATACCTGCACAGGACTCACAGAAAATAAAAGTCCTCGACACATTCAAAAACGGCACCCATACAGCCGCCCCCTGCCTACGAGATAACGGAAGCGGAATAGCCATCGATATAGGCACCACCACCATAGTCGCGTACATGGTAGACCTCGGAACGGGCATGACATTGGCCGCATCATCAGCTATAAACCCTCAGACCGCATTTGGCGCCGACGTCATATCAAGGATAAGCTACATAGGGGATGACCCTCAAAAGCTATCAGAACTTCAGAGGACCGTAACAAGTCAGATAAACACACTCATCAGCAGCCTATACTTAAAGACAGGCCGAAGTCCATCAGCAAAAGACAGCATGGCTGTTGCCGGAAACACCACGATGGAACACATATTCGCGGGCATATCCCCTGAAAGCATAGGCAGATCGCCATTCAGGCCGCAGTTTTACGACAGCCTCGAATTCGAGGCCTTAGAACTTGGCATAACGGCAGAAAAAGGGGTCATGGTAAAACTTATGCCCAACATCCACGGTTTCGTGGGAGGGGACATCGTATCCGGAATAATATACACAGGCATGCATAAAAGCGACGAACTCTCCCTACTCGTCGACATAGGCACCAACAACGAAATGGTACTCGGCAACAAAGACTTTATGCTCTGCTGCTCAGCAGCAGCAGGCCCAGCCCTTGAGGGGGCCAGGATAAAGATGGGCATGAGGGCCGCTCCCGGCGCAATAGACAGCGTCAGGGAAAACGGCGGCGGCATAGCCATCACCACCATAGGCGACATGCCCCCTACAGGCATATGCGGCTCTGGTCTCGTGGACGCCGTCTCGGAACTCCTTAAGGCAGGGGTCATAACGCCAAGCGGCAGATTTGCGGAAAAAGAAGACCTCAAAGAGGATCTCTCCAAAAGGTTCAAAGGCGAAAAAGGCAAAGACCTCTCATTTACGCTTGCGGAAGAAGGAGAGTACGGCAACAACCCGGAAGTCGGCATAACACAGAGGGACATACGTGAAATACAGCTTGCGAAGGGAGCAATAGCCGCGGGAATCCAGATACTCCTCGAAGTGGCTGGCAAAAAGCGCGAAGACATCAAAAATGTATATCTGGCAGGGGCATTCGGCAACTACATAGACATAGAAAATGCCGTGAGGCTATCCATCCTTCCAGACGTGCCCAGGGAGAGGATAAAACCCATAGGCAACAGCGCCGGGGCCGGAGCCTGCCTCATGCTCAATGACCCGTCGCTTTGGGGCACGGCTGCTTATATCATCAAAATGGCAGAACACATAGAACTGGCAAGCCACAAAGACTTTCAGGAAATATTCGTCGGCAACATGACATTTTAGGACAAAACAGCAAAAGAGAGGGTGGTACCGCAATGCTTCTTACGCTCGACAGGATAACTTTTAAATGGGAAGATCTTCTCGTCAATATGAAAAGGGGCACGGGGAGGAATCCAGGACCACAGATGCTTGATGCTGCAGAAAGGGCCTATAAGGAAGGCATCGGACTGTTGGATCTTAAGGCCGTATATGAAGTATTCGACGTTGAAGGCATCGAAGATAAAAAAAGCTTAAAGCTTTTTCTCCCATCTGAGGACAGAAGGGAAAAACTTTACATAGGCCCCAGGATCAGTTACCTTGAGCCGGCAGAGAAGGCAGTTATAGGACTTTGCACCGCAGGTCCCGCGATAGTTGAAGCCATGGAAAAATATTCCGCCGAAGAGGAATACCTCCTTATGTACTATATTGACACTTTTGCGGTAAAAGCGCTTGGCGAACTCTCTGAGCTTCTCAGACGGACAGTAGAGAAAATGGCGGCAGAAAAGGGCTGGGGCGTAGGGCCTTCAATGCAGCCCGGATCGGTGACGGGCTGGGAAGTTACGGGGCAGAGCGACCTCTACCGCCTTGGCGGGGGCAGGACCATAGGCCTGCGCGTGAACGGCTCACACTTCCTCCTTCCCAGGATATCGAACTCAACTATCATAGGGACAGGCCCCGGCTATAGGGATATTAAAGTCGGCTCCATGTGTCATGAGTGTGTCAGGCAGGAGACCTGCCTCTGGAGAAGAGAGAACGTACATGAACACTAACCGTTTATGGCAATTAACCGCGCGGCTCACCCCAAAAGCACGGCGCCGCATAAAGCGGCGCCGCGTCAGTTACATAAGCTAAGAAGGTCTCTTTCTTGAGCCGTTGGAAATCAGAGTTTGAGCGCCTCTGCCGTCTCCATGTAGTGCGCGCGCATGCCGAGTGCATCGGCCACCGCCGGCAGCGTCAGTTTCCCTTTATATACCGAAAGTCCCTTCAGCAGCGCCTGGTTTTCTTCGCAGGCCCTGACTACGCCTTTTGAGGCAAGCTGAACGCCGTAGCTTACCGTCGCGTTGGAGAGGGCTATCGCCGATGTCCGCGCGTACGCTCCGGGCATGTTGGCCACGCAGTAGTGTACCACGCCCTCTTCTATGAATATCGGGTCGTCGTGGGTCGTTGGGTGAGACGTCTCACCGACGCCGCCCTGGTCAATGGCGACGTCCACAAACACTGACCCCGGGCGCATGGTTTTCAGGTGCTCCCTGGTTACAAGTTTCGGCGCTTTTGCTCCTCCGGGCAGCAGCACGGCGCCTATCACAAGGTCCGCGTCTTTTATCGCGTCGCTTATTGTCGCTTCGTCGCTGTATACGGCAACGCAGTTAGGCGGCATAACCTCGGCCAGGTACGCAAGCCTGCGGTGGTTGACCTCGGTTACCGTAACCCTGCCCCCAAGGCCCGAGGCGACCTTGGCTGCGTTTATTCCTACGTTGCCTCCGCCGATCACCAGCACGTTGGCGGGAGCGACGCCTGGCACGCCCATTGGCAGCAGCCCGCTGCCGCCGTAAGTTTTGCCCATGTAGAAAGCGCCTACGATCGCCGACATGCGTCCGGCGACCTCGCTCATCGGCTGAAGCAGAGGGAGCCCCCACGGTTCGGCGACCATTTCATACGCCACACAGGAAGCGCCGGATTTGACGCAGGCTTCCGTGAGCTCACGGTCAGCCGCGAAATGAAAATACGTGAATATTATCTGTGATTTTTTCATGCGCCCGTATTCCTCAGGCAGGGGTTCTTTGACCTTGACAATCATATCTGCCGTATCCCACACCATGGCAGCCGTCTCAAGTATAGTAGCACCAGATTTGACATATTCGCCGTCGGAAAATCCAGCCTCCACTCCAGCCCCCTTTTCAATAAAAACCTCATGTCCCGCGCTTCTGTATGTCCGCGATGTTGCGGGCGTCAGCCCCACTCTGTACTCGCGATTTTTGATCTCTTTTGGACACCCTATTTTCATTAGTAGGCCTTCCCTCCCATTTTTGTATTTATAAAACTTCTGAAAACATTATACACCGAATATTCCGAATATAAAATCATTAGATCGCCTTATTTCTAACAAAATATTTTTTCTACGTATTCGGATGTTGCAGCGGTCATCATTGCGGCATAATTGACCTGAAAAATAGCCTGATCCCCTATATCTGGCACAGAGAGCATGTCTTCGATATCGCATACGAGGTGATCGCTTGAGGCGCCGAGTATTTTTATTCCCGGATCAGAAGGGCGAATCCCTTCGGGGTATATGTCCTGCCTCCCGGCGGCGAGGATGCCGCGCAGCCGGCACCCTATGTCATCAAAATGCGGCGTGTGCCCAAAAGCGTCAAGGGCCTGAACGCCCCACGGCTTGCTTGGCTTGCGCGCTATTTCCGCCCATGTCGCCGAAAATTCGAGCGTGTCCTGTCTTAATCGCTCTATCGGCTGCCAGGCTATGGCCCCCCTCAGCATGGCGCTTCCGAGGCGCATGTGGTTGACACCGCGCGCCAGCCTTCCTTCAAGCAGCATCGGGACACATACAGTGCCTCCCGCAGAGACAATATCCATAGGTCGGCCGGCTATTTCCTCAACGACGCGCGCGCACATCAGGACATGCGATATGTTCTCTTCGGACGGGAGTATGCCTCCGAAGCATCCGAAGTTCGCGCCTACGCCGGCTATGCGCACCCTTTGCAGTCCTTTTATCTGATCTTTCATCGCAATAAGGTCGCACGGCATGACACCTTCCCGGAGGTCTCCGGCCTCAACCATCATTATGACATCGTAATTTTTCTTTTTAATGCGGCATGTCTCCTCCAGAAGCTGAAGGGATCTGCCGCATGATATAAGCGCCATGTCGGAGACGTCGGTCAATTCGTCCATTTCATGAGGCATGGGGATGCGTATCAGCAAAAATTTGCAGCGAATCCCGGCCTCTTTCTGTTTTTTTATGTTGCGAAGCCTGCTGTCGGCCAATCCCGCGCAGCCTCCCTCGACGAATATTCTCCCTATCTCGGGCGCGCCGCAGAGCCCCTTCGTCACGCCCCAAACATCGGCTCCATGCTCCTTGGCAATTGCGGAGATGACCCTCGTATTCTCGTATATGGGTTCGCAAAATATTTTAAGACACGGACTGCCCACGCTCATTCCTCCGTTTCAAACAGCGTGTAAATTGACGCGCGGGTACAATTTTGCCGGCCCCTCCTGTTTCACTGGGACCGGCAAAATTTGTACAGCGCTGTCTACAGAGTGGTGATTTTCTCTTCGAGGACTATTCCTTCGTTTTTTAGTTCGTTTAAGACGGGCTCGTATATTTCCTTTGACATAGGGGCGTGAAGCCCCGGCTTCTTTATTTTGCCCTCCAGGATGAACCTGACCGCTATGGCCGGCGGAATGCCCGTGGTCTTAGCTATGGATGTCCATTTGCCCGGCACTCCGTAGTCTATCAGGACCGAGCTGTGCAGCTCTCTTACGCCGTTTGGGTATGCCGCGGTAACTTCGTCGCACAGCAGGACCAGATCCCTCTCGTCGGGAGCGAATACCAGTTTCTTCGCGAACAGCACGGAAACTACGTCGCGCGCAGATGCGCTGTCAAACGGCAGAGGAACATCGTCGAAGAAACCAAGCCACTCCATCCTCAGTATGAATGCAGACCACGGTTTAAGCCCGAATCGAGCGCACAGCGCCTCTTTGGCGCATCCGCCGCCACCGGCCTGACGCGCTGTGAATTCCGCAAACGTCATCCCCTTGGTATCTTGGACATCCGTGTCAAAAAAGCCTGTCTGGTTCATGTAGCATATGGTCTCACACCAGCCGTTATAGCGCAAAGTGCCCCTGTATATCGTCTTTGCCTCCGGGATGCCGTACCCCTCCCTGTAGACGGTGGAATCGGCGTTGGCGTACGCTTCAAACACTCCAAGCTTTGGCACCTCGCAGAGGAAAACGTGCTCGTAAGTCTCGCCGTCCGGCCATACGATCTCCCTGCCGTCCAGAAGGATCTTAGCGGTCCTTTTGCTGGCCCCTATTAAGCTTGACGGCGACCATGACAGCTTGTACCCCCATGGATTGTTGTTGGCCTCGGGCGCCGGAAGAGCGCCGCAAAGGGAACGGAAAGACTCCACACTGCCGCCGCGTTCGTGTATTCCGTTTATCACCCTGGCCGCAGACATGTGGTCGATGCCGGGGTCAAGACCAAGCTCGACCGCGAAGACTACTCCGGCTTTTTCTATCTCCCGCGCCATAGACCGAGTCTGTTCGTCAAGGTACGCCGGGTGGACCAGATTTACCCTTTTGTCAAGGCATGCCTTCGAGACTCCCGGCATAAATTCGGGCGGCAGGAAGCTGACCACCACTTCAGGCGCGAAGCTGTCGATCAGGCTTGCCGCCATTGATGCCGCATCAGCCTGGACAGTCTTGACGCGATCTGAAATTCTGGCCGCGGATGCGAGGTTGTCGGCGGATATATCCGCCACGACCATATCACACTCGCACTTTCTTGCAAGGTAGTCAATGAAGGGACCTGAAATACGCCCGGCTCCCAGAAGAAGGACTGTTTTTTTCATTTCACAATGCACCTCCGGCAATTTATATGTGTTTACGGCCACTTTAGGGCATAAGCCCGATAGAAGCGGCGACGATGCCCATAAGCGTCATGAAGTCGTACACAGGCAGCCGCACCGCGTCCCTTATGGCCTGCGAAAACGGGGGCAAGTCCGTGCATTCAAGCACGAACGCGCCTATTTCGGGATTAGCCACGACCGCCCTTTCTGCCGTCCCAACGACATCTTTCTCTATGATTGCAAGGTCCACGTCATCATCCGGAGCTGTGAAAATTTTGTTCCACTCGGGCGACTCCTCCATGCCAAAGATGTCGATCTTCATGTCGTCTGTGATCCCAACGGCTCGCAGATGCCTTTCCTTAAGAGCGGCCTTTTTTGCGGTTATAACCGCTATGGACTTGCGGGGCGATATGATACCGCGCACAAAAGGCACCTGCAGCAGGCTTGACGTAAATACCGGAACGTCCAGCGCGAGAGCAAGCTCGCGCTGAAACACCGCGTTGAAGCCGCAGCTTGTAGTTATAGCCTCGATACCCTCAGCCTCAAGCCGTTTCGATTCGCGGATCATGTTCTCCAATACTTCCTCGCTTGGGTTTTCAAGGACAGTATTGACATTCGCGCCCCTTATCCTGCAAAAACACACGGGAAAGGAGTAGGAATCCGCATTAGTGCTGTTTCCACTTAAAGACTCCAGCTGCACAAGGCCCCTGGGAACTTGCCCTGCCTCCCAGCATAGCACCGCTATCCTGCATGGCCGCTGACTCATATATCCACCTTCGTTTCTTTGCCAAGGGGGGATATTGCTCCCCCCTTTTGAATTTAAATCATGGTTTCATTAGACGTTTGCGCGTTTTAAATTACATAAACGCGCCGATAGCTATGTAAAGTACAAAAGATATTACGGCGCACATAAGCGCGTACGGAAGCTGCGTAGAGACGTGGTCCATATGGTCGCACGCGGCGCCGAACGACGACAGACATGTCGTGTCGGATACCGGCGAGCAGTGGTCTCCGAACACACCGCCACCTATGATCGAACCGACCGTCAAAAGGACTATCGGGGAAATGGCGCCGCCTGAAAGGCCAAACGCAACGGGAAGCGAGAACGGCACCAAAAGCGCGTACGTCCCCCACGACGTCCCCGTAAAGAACGATATGCACGCGCCGGCGAGGAATGTTATCGCGGGAAGAAGCGCCGGCGTCATCCACGCTTTTGTTACTTCAATGACAAACTGCTGCGCCCCGAGGCTTTTTGAGATCGTGTTGATGCAGTAAGCGAGCGCAAGGATGAATATCGCGGGCAGCACGGCCTTAACACCGGCGGTCGCCGTGTCGACAAAGTCCTTCACGCTTCTGAAGTACCCTCCTATCGACAACACTATCGACTGGTACATGACGACCACGAAGAACGCCTCGAGTATCTTTACGCTGTGCAGTGTGAAGAACGTCCCGACCGCTATGGCGATCAGCATCACGACGGGTATGACCAGGTGCAGCACCATGTGAGTCGGTTTTCCGGGTATTGGCTTGATCTCATCAAGCTCCGGGCCGGCAAGCGGCGTAGCTCCGTCACGGATGACCTTACCCTCGTTCTTTGCACGCTCCTCCGCTTTTTTCATCGGTCCGAAGTTAGGGAGAATTTGGAATGCGAATAGGCCGCAAAAAATAACTGCAAGCCATCCGTAGAAGTTATAGGGTATCGAGCTTAAGAAGACGTTCATTCCGTCTTCAGCCGTCGCTATGGGACCCTGTCCTTTAAGGAGCCCTGCGATATAGACGGCCCAGCCTGAGATCGGGACTATTGTACACACCGGGCCGCTGCCTGAGTCCAGTGTGTATGCCAGCATCTCCCTGGAAACTTTGTATCTGTCGGTTATCGGGCGCGCTATCGGACCGCTGAACAGCGGGCTGAAATAGTCGCTGAAGAAAATGAATATGCCGAGCAGCCAGCCAAAGCCGGAGGCTGCGCGCCTGCTGCGGATCTTTGTGCTGCCCCATTCGGCAAACCCGGCTATCACGTTTGACCTCATGTAAAACGCCACCATGATGCCGACCGCGACCTCAATCATAAGCACCCATATGAAATCCGCGTTGCCAAGGGATGTCTGAAACAGCTTTGACAGGCCTGTGGCCGGGTCGTATCCAGCGATGACGACACCGACGATACAGCCTATTATCAATGAAAACACGGCGTCCTTGGTCTTGAACGCCAAAAACAGCGTGATAACCACAGGCAGTAAAGATATGATCCCCTTCGGTGCGATATCTCCCATCTTTCCTCTCTCCTTCCGTAGCCAGTTTTAAAATGAAGCGTCCTCCCAGAAATCCTGCGCCTGTCAAAAAGCCTGCCTTAACTTCCCCGGCGCATCCCCCCTTCCTTTGCACAGTGCTTCTTTTATCTTTAAGGAAGTTCGTTTCCGTTCCACTCTTCAACGTGCCTGGTGAACGTTATGCCGCGCTTTCCAAGCTCCGCCATATACCTGTCAAATGGCGCGCATGTCGGGTCGGCTATCCCCTTCTTTTTTACCTCGCCGCTTAATATCATCTGCGCGCCAATGGAGACAGGAAAACCTACAGTGCGCTGCATGGCTGTGAACTTTGAGTCAAGATCCCTGTAGTCGATTATCTGAAAAACCACGCGAAGCGGTTTGCCGTCCTTATAGCCCCTAACGTCTGACCTTATGAGCGCGACATCGCGTTCGTCATCCTCGTACCAGAACTGCCTTTGGCCTCCAAAAAGCGCGGCGCAGAAAACGTCGGGAGCCACTTTTGCACCACATACGCTTATCGGGTCAGGCGACAAGAAGCCACACTTTGCCATGACCTTCCAAAATGCTCCGGTGCCTGGCCACCTGCATATATATCTGCCCATCGAGCTTATCGTATCCCGAATGCCGAATGCGCGGGCAAACGACTCGCTGTCTCCGTTGGCGAAACATTCAAGCGGTGAATCGAATTCCGGCAGCTTCAGCATGTGCATGTTTTCCTCATCAAACATGGCGTCAGCCGCTATATCGATAACGCGGCCGCCCTTTATTACGCGCGCCGGACGCAGATACGAGCGCATCACGCCTATCACGGACCAGGTGAACTTGTAGCGGATTGGGTTATAGCTCGCCTTAGGCTCCGGAAAGCCTGCGCCGTAGGAATGGAAGACCTTAGCCTCGTCAAGCTCGTCAAGAGCCCTGCGCCCCAAAACGATGTCCATTCCGGGGTCCATTCCGAACTCCTCAAGTATCGTTATACCGCAGGATTCGGCCTCTTCGTGCAGCGATGCGATAGCGTCGGCCTCAGCGGCCCTTTTTGTCATGTCCTGCTCGCCGGGGTTAAAAAGATACATGGCGGATACGAGGCTGACTTTGGCTTTCACCGCGAGTTTCGCCATTTTAAGCGCAAATTGCCCTGGCAAAAGTTCTATGACGACGTCGGCCTGTCTCATCAGGTCAAGCACCGCTTTTTCGTCGCGCGCGTCAAGTTTGACGGGCACTACCCGCGGATCCTTAAAGCGCGCGGAAGGACATTCCTCTTCAAAGGACGCGTCCGCAACTATCACTTTGCCGATGGTTTCGCTTTTCAGGAGGTCCGCAAGACAGGCCTCACCCTGCATCCCGTAACCCAGCTGCAACACGACGTTCCCTTTCATACCGGCATCCGCTCCCTGTCTAATGTATTCATCTATGTATTTTTGTCTGACTGATATCGAAGTTATCATAAACTTTCGGTACTGTCAATGTTTATATTTTAATTTGTTTTTATAAAAGGGTTTTTATTTGGCGCTTTGATGCGGCAGAACGACGACATCGCACAAAGGAAGCGGCCGAGCCCCCTTAGGAATGGAAGCATGGCCGGCAATAGTTTTATCTTTCTGTATGTTTTATGCGTTTATCTTTTGATGAGGAGTTTTGAGTAAGTGGTGTAGATGTGCTGTTTCATGAGGCCGCGCGCAAGATCCGCGTCTTTCTCCCTTATGGCCCTCACTATCGCGGCGTGCTGCTTAGGCGTCTCGTGTTCTATGATGATATCAGCGGGCGGCCGATAAAAACCGTCGAAGTAAAATATGTAGACGTTGGAGCGCCAGAAGGCGTTCTGCACCCACTTTTCAACGTATGGATTGTGGCTGTATTTCGCTATAAAGAGATGCAGGTCCTCATTTATGCTTTCCCAAAGCTCTTTGTCCTTTTTCTCAAATGCCGCCGTGTCCTTCGCAAGCAATTTCTCAAGCTGCGCAACCTCGTCTTCGGTTGCGCTGCGCGCCGCCATCGCGGCCGCCTCGCCCTCCGCAATCTGACGAGCCTCGAAAACCAGCTCAGCGTCCTTTGGCGTAGGTATGGGTATGTAACAGCCCTTTTTGGGCATCTTGTTCAGAAAACCTTCCGACACAAGACGGCTGAGAGCTCGGCTCACAGGCGTGCGGCTCATGTCAAGTTTCTGCGCTATCTCAAGTTCAAGCAGAAAATCACCGGGTGAATACGCCCCCGACAGTATCTGATTTATTATCGACCTATAGGCCCTCTCTTCCGCGTTCTCCACTTGTTCTCCTCCAAATCAGCCGCTTTGCGCCGCAAAATAAAAAATGCCGGCAACACAGGAGATATTCTATCACACCTGTTTGCCGGCATAAATACAAGCCCAGCCTATCGGCTGTCTGCTAAACAGCCGTCAGTCGTCGTAGTTCTTGCCCGCGCTGCCGTACTTTCCAGGAGCGTTCTTCTCCGTATAGTCGCTGCGCCTGCCCAATATCTTGCGGTCAGGCGACGCGTTGTGGTCGGGACGGCGTGACATCACCGCCGCCACCGCGTCAGCGCTGCCCTCCGCGCCGAACACGGTTATGAAACGCTCAGCCCACCACTGCATCTCGTCTAATATCCTGTCGATTATGTGCTTAGGCTCGGCAAGTATCTTATCGCAGAACGGCAGGTTGAGCTTTTTATAATCGCCGCTCTTTCTGCTCATGCCCTTCGCGTCGGCCGCAGCGACTATTTCGTTCCAGAGCTCCACGGAAATGCCGCGGTCGGGATCTTTCGTATACGTCCCGCCCTCTGTCACGGCGTTGCCTGTCTCGGGATCCATTTTTATGCCGAAGTAAACGTTCTGGAAGAGCGTGGCCACATTCCCCTTGCGTATTCCATATTTCCTGAACGTGGACACTTTGCTCAGCGGGGTGCCGGATATCCCGTGCTGGGCTATCGCCACGCCATAGGGGGCTATCGCGTCGGCAATCTCCTTCGTCCGGTTCAGGTCGATTCCCTCCATCTGCCCCACCGCCGGGTCATACGTACCGTGCAGGCTTCCGTTGGATATCGCGAGATAATCCGGGAATATTCCCCACGCGTTGAGGCCGCCTATAAAGTAGGTGGCTTCTTCCACAGTGGAAAGCTCTCCGGGGCCTTTGATCTCGCCGACCTCGACCTCGAGGCCGAGCTCAGACGGCAGCCATCCGCCTATTGAGCGCGTCGCAACGAAGTTCTGATAGTCGTCTAAGTGGGAGGCGTCGATAGCGACGGAGGTAAAACCGTTGACAAGTATGCCGTAAAGATGCCCGACTCCTTTCAGGACGTCTTCCCGCCCCTTTATGGCGTAGTGATCGACATGAAGCCCAAAGACGGCCCCATGCCCCATCTCTGCGGAGTATTTAAGAGCGTAGCCCGGTATGTTGTCATAGTTTGCGCCGCAGTAACCTGACTCAGATTTTGCAAGCTCAATGAGCACCGCGGCGTTCTTCTTCTTAGCCGCATTAAGCACGGCCTTTATTACAAGCGGGTGCCGCGCGTTAGCGGCAAGAACTATACAATCGGCTTCCCTTGCCGCCTCGGCGATATCCCGTCCGCTGACAAGCCCCATAGCTTCGCCGCCGAACTTTGCCTGTATGTTAAGAGGGCGTTTCTCCAGCAGCTCCTGATATGACTTGCTGTTCACATCCATTTGGACTTTCCTCCTCACGGAATAATTTTATGTCGCTCGTTCAATTGTAGCCGACAGCCGCTGATAATGAAAGGGCGGCATCGCTCGCCGGCAAGTTTATTTGATGAGACAAAGCGCGCAATTAAAACAAAAGACGGGAGGCCCCGTCTTTTGTCGTGACGCTATCTAAGATGTCCTGTGCGCGGGCAAAAACTTAAAGGAATATACCCTTCAGTTTAAGGCCGTCGGCGACGCGCTTGATGGCTACGAGGAAGGCCGCGCGGCGCATCTTCACGTTATGCTGATTGGCGTAGTCCCACACTCTGTGGAAGTTATCCGTCATGATCGGGACAAGGCGATCGTTGTATTCTTTCTCCGTCCAGAAGAACCCGGCAAGGTCCTGCACCCACTCAAAGTATGAGCCGATGACACCGCCGCTGTTGGCGAGGAAATCGGGGACTACGAGGATGCCGCGCCTGTCGAGGATGGCGTCTCCTTCGGGCGTCACGGGGCCGTTAGCGCCTTCCACTATGTAGGTCGCTTTGATCTTCTCAGCGTTTTTCTCGTTGATGGCGCCTTCAAGCGCGCACGGAGAGAGCACCAGGGCTTCCTGCTCCAGGATCTCCTCACCGCTCATCCTTACAAGGCCAGGCTGTGTGTAACCCTCGAGAATGCGCTTCGGGTGAGCTTCCACGAACGCCTTAGCCGCCGGCACATCAATGCCGTCTTTGCAGTAATAGCCGCCCGTGATATCGCTTATTCCGACTACTTTTGCGCCTGCCTCGTGCAGGAAGAGCGCATTGTACGTGCCGACGTTGCCGAAGCCCTGCACTATGATCTTGGCGCCCTCTACCTTCTCGCCCTTGGCTTTAAGAAGCTCGCGGATACAGGTGGAGACTCCGAGTCCGGTCGCGGCAGTGCGCCCCTTAGAACCCCAGTATGCCACTGGCTTTCCTGTCACCACACCGGGCTCGAGATGGCCGCGGAGCTTGGAGACTGTGTCCATTATCCATACCATTTCGGGGCCGCCTGTGTTGACATCGGGAGCGGGGACATCGGTCCAGTCGCCTATGAACGGAGCTACACGAGCCGCGAAAGTACGCGTCATCATCTCGCGCTCGCGCGGGGAAAGATCAAACGGATTTACGGCTATACCGCCCTTGCCTCCGCCGTAGGGGATACCGGCAAGAGAGCATTTCCAGGTCATAAGGCTGGCAAGCGCCTCGCATTCCTCAAGGTTCACATCAGGGTGGAAACGAAGGCCGCCCTTTGCCGGACCGCATACCGTCGAGTGCTGCACGCGATAGCCCTGAAACACCTTAACCGAACCGTCATCCATGGTTACGGGAATCGAGACGCATATAGCGCGCTCGGGACGGCTCATTATCTCGATAAGACCATCGTCGAGCCCCATCTCTTCCGCAGCTGCGTAGAAATTCTTAAGAGCGGTGTCGAGAAGAACGTTTTTGGAAGTACGTTTCTGTACGGCCATACAAAAAACCTCCTTGATTTTTTTGCCCCGCAGGGCTTTTCACCTTTATGATCGTTCAGTTTTTTGAACGACCCCTATGCATGTCTTTAATTGTATCCCTGTTTTTTAAGTGAGTAAAGAGGGTCAAATTTTTGAACCGTGGAATTGACGTCAAAAGTTAAAAAACAGAGTAAATTAACAGGTATGACTTAGAGAAAAAAGGCGCAATATCTGTTACCGCCAAAAACTTCCGCGAAAACAAACCACAGCTTAACGCCCGTATAAAAACCGATCGGTCCATGTATTTGCATATCGTCAGCCGCGCGTAAAAAAAACGGACCGCGCGCCCTGCGGCGTCAGTGACAGCCGATGAACCGCGCTTACTCGGAAAGGAACGGGCGTATAAAGTCATCCAGCTGATCGAAGTCTATCAGGAACGAGTCATGTCCGTTCTCGCTTTCTATTTCCTCATATCTCGCATCGACACCGCCGTTGCGTGCGTTCCTGGCGGCCTCTTCAACCTGCCAGCTGGGAAACAGCATGTCGCTCGATATGCCGACGGCGAGCAGCTTGCGGCCGGCAAAGAGCCTCCATGCCTCGATGAGGCCGCCGCGGCCGCTTCCTATGTCGTGCAGATCCATCATCTTCGTCAGATAGAGGTAACAGTTGGCGTCAAATCGTCTTACAAGCTCCTCGCCGTGGTGGTACAGGTAGCTCTCGACCTTGAACTGTCCCTCCCAATCGTCGGCGCTGCCGCGCGCCATCTCTCTCATATACCTCCCTGAGAACGACTGTTCGCTGCGGTAAGTTATCATGGCCAGCATGCGCGCCAGTGCCAGCCCCCGTGAAGGGCCGCGCCCATCGTAATCCCCGCATTTCCAGTCGGGGTCTGACATGATGCTGTTGCGCTGAACCGCGTTGAAAGCTATAGCCTGCGGGTAAAGCCTGTCCGGAGCCGCTATCAGTATGCATTTCGCTACGTCCTCCGGAAAAGAGATCGCCATTTCAGCCGCAATCATGCCTCCTAAAGAGCCTCCTGCCACGGCAGCGATCTTCTTTATACCAAGCGCGTTGAGAGCCTCTTTCTGGGCTCTCGCGACATCCCGCGGCGAAACTATGGGGAAGCTCATGTTCCACCTCTTGCCCGTCTCAGGGTTTATGGACAGTGGCGACGTGCTGCCGTAAGGACTTGCGATGTTGTTGAAACAGATCACGCAGTACTTTCTGGTGTCAAAGACCTTGTTGTCCCCGACCAGCGCGTCCCACCAGGGATCAGGCTGTCCTTCAATCTTTTCACCGGCAAGCCTGTGGCTTCCGGTAAGCGCGTGACATATCACTATCGCGTTATCCGCGCTGTCGTTGAGTTCACCGTACATCGCGTATACCTGAACCGGCTCCTCAAGGCGGCCGGACTGAAGAACAAGCTCAGGGACCGTAACCGAACCGATTCGCTCTCTGAGCATGTCCTCAAACTCCTGCAGCCGCACGCAGCCCGGCATCAAGATCGTCTATTATGTCGGCCGCGTCCTCAAGCCCAACGCTGAGCCGGATCAGCCCGTCGCTCAAGCCCGCGGACATGCGCTGCTCCGTGGTAAGCTGGCTGTGCGTAGTGCTAGCGGGATGTATGATTATGGTCCGCGAGTCTCCCAGATTAGCCATATGCCCTATGAGCTTAAGACTGTCCAAAAGCCTGCGCCCGGCTTCGACGCCGCCCTTCACGGAAAACGCTATCATTCCGCCGCAGCCGTTCTTAAGATAGACTTTTGCCATGTCGTTTTGCGGGTGGCTTGGCAACCCGGGATACCGAACCCATTCAACCGACGGATGGGATTCCAGAAATTCCGCTACCTTAAGCGCGTTTTCGCTGTGCCGTTCCATGCGAAGGGCCAGGGTTCCAAGCGACAGATGGAGCAGATATGCGTCAAAGGCCGACTGGCACCCGCCCAGGTCGCGCACTATGGCCGCGTGAAGCTTCGCGTAAAGCGCGGACCTTCCAAACCTCTCGGTGAAAGTTATGCCGTGGTATGCCGAGTCGGGCTTGGCCAGCGTAGGGAACTTTTCCGGAAACGCGCCCCAGTCGAAATTACCGCCGTCAATGACTGCGCCGCCGATGACGTTTCCGTTGCCGGAGATGTATTTGGTGGTCGAATGAACGATGACGTTAGCTCCCCACTCTATCGGCCGGCACAGCGCCGGCGTGGCGAACGTATTATCCACTATCAGGGGAACGCCGCGGCGCTTTGCGACCGTCGCCAACGCTTCAAGCGGAGCCACGTTCATCATGGGGTTACCGACAGTCTCGGTTATGATGCCCCTGGTCTCATCGTTGACAGCCTGCTCAACCTGACATGGATGGTCGCTGTCGACCAGGATAGTATCTACTTTGAACCTGGAAAACACATTCTGCAGCAGAGTAAGGGTGCCGCCGTATATTTTCTTCGACACGACAAGATTGTCGCCCGCTGAGCACAGCGCGGTGATAAGGTGGGCAAACGCAGCCTGCCCCGACGACGTGGCGAGGCATCCCGAACCGTTTTCAAGCGCGTTGAGCCCCTCCTCGAAAGCGTTTACAGTGGGGTTAGATATCCTTGAGTATATGAACCCTTCCTCCTCAAGGTTGAACAGGTTCGCGGCATGTTCAGTACTGCGGAACTGAAACGCTGATGACATATATATCGGAAGTCCGAACGCACCGGTCGCAGGGTCATAGCTCCATCCGCTGTGCAGCGCCTTGGTCATCATGCCATATTTTTTTTCGTCTGCCATTCCATTCCCTCCCCAAAATAACAGGCCGGGCCTTAAAACCGGGCCCGGCCTGCTGAATACGACGTGCTTGACGCGCCTAATTCACCAGGAAAGACCCGCCCATGCCGCACATCATCATGTCAAATTCCGCCAAATCAAACATTCGCAGGCCCCCTCTCCCGGTACGTGTCGTGTTAGCGGACATTTTAATATCCTGCCGCGATATTGTCAATTGAAATTAAAACGTCCTATAATCCACTGTTTTTACTATACAATCAGGTAATTTAAGATTATAGTATTGCTATATATGACAAGGCTTAATGGTCAGATCAAAGGAGGCGTTTTCAAATGCAGGAATATGTATGGATTGTCATACCGTCGCAGGGGATGAACATAACCGAGGCCGAGGTCTTTGATAACGAGGCTGACGCCGAGAATTTCGCACAGGAGATGACCGTTCAGAACAAAGGTTCGTACAGTATCATCAAATCAGCCGTCAACAGCAGGGCAAAAATATCGGAAGAGGCGCAGCACTGGGCGGAGCTTCCGGATTTCGATACAGAGTGCGTAGAGTGTCTTGTGGAAGAGATCACGGGCGTGCCGCAGGAGAATTTTGACCCGGACGCTTGCGCGAAATTCCTGGAGGAAAACAAGGAAAAACTGCAGCAGAAGGCGGACGAGATAGTCCAGGAATACATCCGCTCCGAGCTTGAGAACTATTTCTTAAATGAAAGGGTCATCCTGGGATAAAAAGTAAACGATCAAAGTAGCGGACAGTGAACGGCATCAGGCTTTTTTGCGATTGGCGACCATGCCATGCGGAAAGGTCGGCGTTTGGTGCGCACTGACATGCCGCGGCTTTGCAAATGAAAATCTTGCCGTGCGCGAGCCTTAGATACGCTATCTTCGCATTTGCGCCTGCGGCAGAAGGCAGGTAGACTTTTTTGGATTTTCTGACAGGTATCCCTCTTTTCGGGAGTATAGCAAACGCGGCTTTCATAGTGTGCGGGGCTCTTTTGGGGCTTGCCGTCAGAAAAAAACTCCCGCAGAAGATAATGCAGCTGCCGGTCCAGGGGATGGCGTTGTTCGTCATCTCTTTGGGCATGTCGATGGCGATCAGGACAAACAGGCCGCTCATCGTCATAGCAAGCATAGCGCTTGGGTCGGTGACAGGCGAGCTGCTCAATTTGGAGGAAAGGCTGGAGCGCGGAAGCAGGGCGCTTGAGCTGCGCTTCGGAAAAGCCGCGGAAGGCTTTTCCGCGGGGTTCATAACGACGAGCCTCATATACTGCACTGGCTCAATGGCCGTACTAGGGGCGTTCGAGGAGGGGCTCGGCGGATACCCGTCGCTTCTTCTGGCCAAAGGGCTCATAGACGGTCTCACATCCGTCGCGATGGCCGCGTCGCTGGGCTTCGGTGTGATATTCTCCGCAATCCCGGTGTTCATCTATCAGGGCACGCTCACGCTGGCGGCCGTCTGGGCGCAGCCATACATGTCAGTCCCGGCTGTGACCGAGATGAGCGCTACCGGTGGTCTTATGCTTATGGCCATCGGCATCAATCTGCTTGGATTCATGAGGATAAGGGCCATGAACATGCTTCCGGGTCTTGTTTTCGCCGTAGTGCTCGTACAGCTCTTTTTGTAAGACGACTGCCGCGCCAATTTTGTCAACGTATTAAATTTTAATAGTTGACATACTGGTCATGCTACTGTATTATACGGCGCATGACAGTAAAAGATATGGCTCAGATTTCCATATTCGCAGTCCTGACCGCTGCGGGCGCAAGGCTCATGGTCCCGGTTCCGATAGTACCGTTTACGATGCAGACTCTTATCTGCATGCTGTCCGGTTTGGTCCTGGGCTCGCGACGCGGCGCGGCATCACAGGCGCTCTATATGTTTATGGGGCTGGCGGGCATACCGGTTTTTACAGGCGGTGGCGGCTTAGGTGCCGTATTCTCACCATCGTTCGGCTATATAGTCGGATTCATCGCCTGCGCATGGATATCGGGGCGGCTTCTTGAGATAAGGCGCAAGAGCGGTTTGGGCGTATCCAAGGGATACTGCCTCACAGCGGCGCTGTGCGGGGCCGTTGCGGTGTATGCGGCAGGGCTCGTCCATCTTTATTTGATCATGAACTTCTGGATGCCCGGCAACGGCATGTCGCTGTTTAAGGTGCTTTCGATAGGATTCCTCAGCACCGCGGGAGGCGATGTAATAAAGGCCTTTATCGCAGCCGCCATTGCATGGCGTCTTGAGAGGACAGGCATTTTCGCGAACTGAGCGCGAATCAGACACTGACTCACTGTCACCCGCGGGGCTTTTGCAAATTCTGCCGTCCTTATGCCCCGTCAGCTTCCGGAAGGTTCTCCGTCACATATTTTTTTATGGCGTCGAAACTCTCTTCGCTTATCACGTGCTCAATGCGGCACGCATCGCTGTCGGCCGTGTTTTTGTCAACGCACAGAAGGTCCGAGAGGAGCTTAGAGATTATCTTGTGGCGTTCGTAGATCGCGTTTGCCTTTTTAAAGCCGGCCTCGGTCAGACACAGGTCCCCGTTATCACCGACAGTGACGAAACCGCGATCCTTAAGCAGCCCCACGGCCCTGCTCACGCTCGGCTTCGCGTAGCCAAGCCTGTTGGCTATGTCAACAGAGCGCACGCATCTCTTTTCCTCTTTAAGTATAAGTATGGTCTCAAGGTAGTTTTCGCCTGACTCCCGCATAATTCAACACCTCTGCCGCCAGCCGTCATTCAGATGCCGCCGCAAGACACACACTGCTCATGTGGCAACATGCCTGTATAATAATTGTACATGAAAAGGAGTGGTTATGTCTTGATGCAAAATGAGCTTAAGCTGTCGCTTATGCGGCCCGCGTCAGGCGCTTAATTTGGGCTTCGATTTTTTCCGCAGAAGAAAGGATATGCCGCTAAAAGACCTGATACGTTGGATATCCGGCCTTGACGGTGATATCGTATGCCGTGAAAAGCTGGCCGCTAAAGAGGCTTCTTTCGGCGGCTTTGGCAGGCTTGATCCGAGGCTTGTAACATGCCTTATGGAAAAAGGCATAGGGGCACTTTACTCTCATCAAAGCAGAGCGGTATCGCTCGCGCTGTCGGGCCATGACATAGTCGTAGTCACACCAACGGCTTCCGGCAAGACCCTGTGTTACAATCTTCCGGTGCTGGACTCTATCCTGAAGGACAGCAAGTCAAGGGCGCTCTATCTTTTTCCCACGAAAGCACTGGCGCATGACCAACTAAACGAGCTTGAGGAGTTTTCAAAAGAGTCAGGCTGTGCCATCAGCTGTTTCACTTATGACGGCGACACGCCCCAATCCGCGCGCAAGGCCGCTCAAGAAGCGGGGGCAGTCATAGTCACTAACCCCGACATGCTCCACTCAGGCATACTTCCGCACCACACACGGTGGGCTCAGTTCTTTCGAAACCTGTCATATGTAGTCGTCGACGAACTCCATATGTACCGCGGGGTATTCGGATCCCATCTGGCAAACCTGTTCTCAAGGCTTCATCGCATATGCGATTTCTACGGCTCACACCCTGTGTTCATATGCTGTTCGGCGACAATCGCTAACCCGGCGGAGCACGCTCACGCGCTGACCGGAAGGCATATGGAGCTCATCTCGGAAAGCGGCTCGCCCTCATCTGAAAAAGAGTTCGTCATTTATAACCCGCCGCTTATCGACAAACAAAACGGCATAAGGCGCTCCTCGCTGCAGGAGACTGCAAACATAGCCGCCAAGGCTCTGTGCGGCAAAATCAGCACAATCATTTTCACGCGCTCCAGACTGAACGTGGAACTGCTGCTTAACCTGCTGCGCGAAAAACTTGCAAGGCGGGGCGAGGACCCCGCTTTAGTGGCAGGGTACAGGGGCGGATACCTGCCCGGCGAGCGCCGATCGATAGAACGCGGGCTGCGTTCCGGCAAACTGCGCGGCGTCATAAGCACGAACGCGCTTGAGCTCGGCATAGACATAGGCTCGCTTGAACTTGCCATACTGCATGGTTACCCAGGCAGCGTAGCCTCGGCCTGGCAGCAGATCGGAAGGGTCGGACGGCGCGGAGGGCTTTCGGCCGCCGTGATGGTCGCATCAGCCCTGCCTTTGGATCGATTTTTGGCATCACACCCCGAATGGCTCCTTAACTCCTCGCCTGAACGCGCGCTGATAGACGCGGCAAACCCCTACATCGAGGTCGGACATGTCAGGTGCTCTGCGTTTGAGCTACCCTTTCACGACAAAGAGACGTTCGGAGGACGCGACATAAGCGAGATAGTGGAGTATATGTCTCGCCATGGCGTGCTTATGGCATCAGGCAGCCCGGGCTGCAGAACATATTCATGGAATGAGCCGTATTACCCGGCTGCATCAGTCTCGCTGAGAAACGCTTCGGCTCAAAATTATAATATAACCGATGTGTCAGGCGCAGGAAAAACAAAACTGATCGGCAGCATGGACATATACTCGGCACCGGAAATGATCTTCCCGGGGGCCGTATATTTCCATCAGGGCCGTTCGTACGTGGTCGAGGATCTCGACAGGAAGAACCTCAGATGCCGGGTGAAGCCGGCATCGGTGGATTACTACACGGAGGGCATATCAAAGGTCAGGATCAGCATAACCAACGCCATAGAAAGTGACGGCATTTTCGGATGGGGGGACGCAGCCGTCTCGTACACCCCTTACATGTACAAAAAAATAGACATGAAGACGCGAAGGAGCACAGGGCACGGCAGTATAGATCTGCCGGAGGAACGAGTTGAGACCACAGCTTTCTGGATATACATGCCGGATGAATGCTCCCCGGGGACATCGGCGGCCGCAGAAGGCTTGTCAAACATCCTTCACTGCGCGGCTCCCCTTTTTTTGATGTGCGACGCCAAGGATATAAGGATGCATGTTGGACGATGCGAGCCTCTGTCAGGGCAAACAGCAGTTTTTATGGCGGACGTCATACCGGGCGGGGTCGGGCTGGCAGAGGGGGCATATCAAATAAAAGGCCGGCTCATACGCGCCTGCCTCGACGCGCTTGAGTCATGCGGATGTTCAGACGGCTGCCCCGCGTGCACAGGCTCGTCCGGCGGCAAGCGCATTACAAAAAGCCTGATGCAGGAGATACTGCGGCGCGTGCCGCGCTTCGCCTGAGCGCGAGGTCAAAGGCCAAGGAGCTGGGCCGCGTTGCCGCCCAGGATCATGGTTTTCTCTTCCTCTGAGATGTCAAGCCCGCGTACCGCGTCGATCTCGTCTTTAGGCAAATGCCACGGGTAATCGCTGCCGAATAAAACGCGATTTGCCCCGTGTTTCCTGACTATGTCACGGAACCGCCCCTTATCAAGCCAGCTTCCCGCGCAATACGCCGTATCCATGTATATGTCGGCGGACCCGGCTAAGCTGTCCAGGACATCGTCAGCCATCCTAAGTCCTCCCAGATGCGCGGCCACTATCCTAAGCCCCGGAAAATTCCGCGCCACGTTCGCTATCGCGTCCGGCCGGGCCTGCATTTCTTCAGGGTAGGACGGGTCAAATCCGACATGAAACGTCAATATCAAATTTAACGCGCGCGCGAGGTCATATATAGGGAAGAACTTCCTGTCGTCAGGGCGGAAACGCTGGAGCGCGGGATGCAGTTTGATCCCTTTGAGCCCCTCGTCGGATATCTTCCAGACATACTCGAGAGCGCGCACGGATGTAGGCAGCACCGACCCAAACGATATCAGCCTGTCGGAGCAGACCTCGGCCGCGAAACGCAGGACGTTCTCATGCTGCGCCTCTTTTGTGACCACATGCAGCACTACCGATCTGTCAACTCCGGCCTCATCCATCGCTGACAAAAGCGCATCCGCGACAGCGGGCGCGGCGTACGGGATACCGGCTCTGCGCGACAGCGTCTCCATCGCGCGGCAAGCGAAATTATCGGGGAAGATGTGTGTGTGAAAGTCTATGATCATGGTTGAAATATATCACCTTTCGTTGAAAAGCGCACGCCGATTCCGTATCAGCCGCTCCGGCAGAAAAAAACGGGCGGCTTTGGGGTGTGCAGTCCCCGAAGCCGCCCCGGAGGGCGGTACGCCCGAAATCCGGTCTTAGAATTCGTGCTCCCAGGAAACCAAAATCCGGCGCTCGGGGTTGATATAGCCCTGGTTGTCGAATACGTACTCGCGGTCGAATATATTGGTGCAGGCCAAGGTCAGCCTGTTCGCGGCGCGTTTCCAGGAGATAGACGCGTCCACAAGGAATATGTCGTCTGGCTTGTAGATAGTGCTCTCTATATTCCTGTCCGCGTAATAGTGCGCGATGATCTCGCCTGTCCAAGGCTCGCGCGAGTAGTTGATGCGTCCCGACACGTCCCACCTTGGCATATCGGAGCGCACCCATCTGCCCGAACCTGCGGTTTTTTCATCGGCATCGGTCCACGATATCCCTTGAGTGTAGCTCCATTTCTCATTGAGGCTGAACTTCACCTCTCCCTCTAAGCCCCACGCGCGGTACTTGTCCAGGTTTACGTACTGCCCTATCCACGTTGTCGGATCCGACTCGTATTTTATCTTGTCCTTCATCTCCATATAGAAGATGCCGAAGCTCCACGGGTGTTTCGCCGAGCCGTCCTTCACGCCGGCGTCGTACGTCCAGCCCTTCTCCGGCTTCAGCCCCGGATTCGGCGTTCCGTAATTCCTATCGGGCATGAATATCTGATAGAAGCTCGGCATCGAGAAGAAGCGCCCGGCAGTCAGGTACCAAAGCGGCCCTGACGGGCTCTGCCAGTTAAGCGACAGGCGCGGGATGAACTCGTCGACGTTGTCGCCCTCGTCTACTTCCCAGTGCTCGTACCTCAGCCCTATGTCAAGCCCCATATCCCCTATTGGCACGGTCAGCTCGACATATGGAGCCACACCGTTTCTTGCGAGGTCATAAGGCGTGTCCTCCGTAACCCACCCGCCATAGTTAGACTCTCCGCTGTACTCCGAGGACTCTTTGCGCCAGTCAAAGCCCCATACGCCAAAGAGCCCGAATATATTCTGCCTGCGGTTGAACATGAGGCCGACCGAACTGTCCTCGTAATCGTAGCTGCTTACGAAAGACGGGTCCGTATAGAAAGAGTACTCTTTATCATTCTTGTTGTAGTATATGCGGGCAGAGTTCGCTTCGTCCGCGTATGCCAGAACAAACCTGCCGTACTTGTTCTCCTGGCTGTTGCGGTAGACCGGATCCAGAGACGGCTCATATGTGTTATCCCATTTCGAGTCAAAATCGCCCCAGCTTCCGGACAACGTCCATCTTCCCTTTTCCAGCATGAAGACGTAGTCGTTTGCGCCGTAGTCGGAGGCAATGTCGTAACCTCCGTCCGAGCGTTTCCTTATTTTGACATCGCCGGTCTCATCGTTTTTCGTATAGCCAAGCGTCACCCGCATATCGTCGCTCATGACGGCGGTCCCGCGCACTGACCCTCTAAACCAGCCCTCGTTGCCACCCTCGGTCATGATGCGCGCCGACGACTTCGATGTCCCCTTTTTAGTGATTACGTTAATTACGCCCCCGGCCGCGTTAGATCCATAAATTGCAGAGCTTGCGCCCTTGACCACCTCTATCCTCTCTATCGAATCCAGAGGGACCGTGCGAAGGTCAAACGGCGACCCCATAGACACGCCTGTGCCGTAGCTTGACGTCATAAACGGGATCCCGTCAACAAGCAGCAGCACCTCTGATGTGAGCCCACGCACCGTGACGCTCTTATCCAGCGCGGCTGATGAGCTGTTGCGCAGTCCGCTCACTCCGGGGATCCTGTCCAAAAGCTCCTGTGTGCTGCGCGCTCCGCTTGTCCTGATGTCCTCGCTCGTTACGACGTAAGCGGACGCGGGCACTTCATCGATGTCCTCCGCAAGGCGCGAACCCGTGACCTCGACATGAGCTACTTCGGCGACGCCGTCTTCGGCATAGGCTCTTATGGCGCCGGGCAATGAACTTGTTAAAAATAGCAAAGACACGGCAAAAAAAACTGACTTCCGTAAAAAACTTTCGTGACGCACAATCCAACACTCCTTCGTCTGCATATCAGGTGCTTCGCACGCATCTAAAAAAAGCGGGGACTCTCGTATCTTGAGAGTCCCCGCTGCAAACTTGCGACAAGAGTTCGGGCACAAACGCGCACCCCGCTCCTAAACACAGTCTGAAGCATCTCGCCCTCGCGATACTCATCAAGCGAAATTCAGCAGGTCTCCTGGCTCCCGTTCATCCTACTCCCGCGCCTTCCCATCGATAGACAGTGGCTTTCCGCGGTTTCGTCTCGGCTACAGTAGCGGGGCTGCTCCGGAATTTGACCGGATTCCCTCGTCTGAATCCCCGTTATAAATTTTTAATTGTCCACATTTTTACATCATATCAGCTCTATTGTCAAGCAAAAGGCATGTCGCGCAAAATATCGTTGATCACATCAAGCGACTTAGGATAGTCGGACTCGAAGACCTCCATGGTCATCACTCTTTCGCTGCCGTCGTCGGTCCAGGCTATAGTCTCGGCGAGCAGCGAAGCGTCGAAGAACGACAGATCCACATGGTCCGTGCCATCCGGTCTGACTCCGTGCGCATGTATCACCCTGGCGTACGGCAGCAGGCGCTTTATTTCACTGCGCGCAGAGTGCCCGAACTTTACCATATGGCCTATGTCGAGACATACTGACAGGCCGAGATCCCTTACTATGGCTTCGGCGTGCGCGAAGTCGTAATCAAGCGTCTCAAGACAGATAGACTTTTTATCCGTCACAGCACGCGCTATCCTATCGGCGGACTTCCGGCCCTCTTCATGCCACGTCTTCATGTCGGCGCTGGGTTCCTTGCCGCGCAGATCCCCCATTATGTGCATTATCCACGCGAAAGGCTCAAGCGGAGCGAAGAGGTCTATCGTCCTGAGGCACATCTCCTCGTTCCTGACCCGGGACGTCTCTTCTAAATGCGGGCTGATGTCGGCCGGGAAATGCACGGTACACGTCATGCCAAGATCGCCGCATATGCGGCGCAGTTCCTCAACCTCTGCGCGCGACGGCATGTTAGAGCATCCGTTTGAGTCGAAAAGGACCACCTCCATGTCGCTCACACCAGATGACAGATGCCTTAGGTTATCCGCCAAAGAACCGCGAATCACCCATGACGTACCTCCAACCCGCATGTTGCGAAAACCGGCTCTTTTTACCATCACGACCAGCCTCCAATAAAAAAGCGTCCTTGCGTACCCTGTTTGCCGGAATTTTCACAGAAGCGTTTGGCACCGAATCCATGGCGTCAATTCCCGGACAGTTTGAAACTAAAAGAGACTCTGGCCCTTAAGACGGCCACATCGCCCGTGTCAAAACGCCACTGCCTCGCGGCGCGCAGCGCGCTCGCGTCAAGACGCTCGTAGCCGCTCGACCGCTCGATCTCAGCTTTTTCGACAGATCCGCGTACTATGGTCATGACCACGCTGACCGTCCCCTCCTCCCTGCGTTTACGCGAGAAGACAGGATATTCAGGGACGACGCGCTTGGTTATCCTGAGGCTTTCAGCTTCCACTAAAGCGCCGCCCCCCGGGCCATCTCCCTGATGGGACTGAGTCTCTTCGTAACCTTGAGCGGCGCCGTTTCCTGCCCCGGCATCCGCAGGCGAAGTCAGGCTGCCATTGCCGGAAACATCGGCAGGTTTGTTAAATGAGGAATCCGAAGCGGCATGGCTTGTCTTTAAAGCCGCGACCGGTTCGGGCAGGTTTTTTTTCACGTTATCTTTTTTCTGCGGCTTAACACGTTCGCTCGCCGCTTCGGGTCTTACCGGCGAGGATTGTGACGCGCTGTCTTTTACATGGAGGCTTACCCGGGGTTTCCGTTCCGCCATAACAAGGCGCACGTCCATAACCGGTTCAGGCGCCGTCAAACGGACAGCCGGCATGAGCGCGAAGCAAGCGCCGTGTATGACTGCGCTTACGGCTATTGCGAAAACCCAGACTCGGCCTTCGTTTGACAATCTCATCAGTCGCTGTTTTCCCCCTGCATAAGAAGCCCTGCCGACGTAACCCCGCCCTTTCGCAGTATAGACAATACTTCGGCTATCGTACCGTAAGATACGCTCCTGTCGCCCGCAACAAGCACAGATCTTCCGTTCACGGTTTCGGCAAGCGATCGCAGGCCGCGCTTATCCACGCGCGTGCCGTCCCAGAACAGGCCGCCGTCCCTTTCTACCGTCACTGTGACGGCCTTTCCTATGCCCGAAGAGTTCCCGTCGGCCGCGGGCAGATCTATGTCGAGTTTACCCTGCACAAACGACGCCGTGAGCACAAAAAATATAATGAGCATGAAAAGAACATCTATCAGCGGAGTTATATCTATCTCCGCCGAGCGGCGATATTTGTGCCTTCTCATTTTACCCCGCCGTGGCTTGCGAAGTGTTCCCTTATGAGGTAGTCGGCGCCGCGGTTAAGCGTCTCCTCCTCGCTGTCTATCGCCGACATCAAAAGACCGTGTACGAACACTGTCGGTATGGCCACAACAAGCCCCGCGACCGTCGTGAAGAGCGCCTTCCATATGCCGCCCGTGACCTCGGCCGCGCTTATCTGCCCGCCTAAGTGAAGCGACTGAAACATTTCGACCATGCCGAGCACTGTGCCCAGAAGTCCGAGAAGCGGCGCGGTTTTGCCTATGATCTCAAGGATGTATATGTGCTTCTCCCAGCGAAATATCTCCCTGCGGACCTGCTGTTCAACAAGGAGCTTCATCTCTTCGCGCCCTATGCCCCAATGCGCGAACGCAACGAAGAAAAGCCTGTGAAGCGAGCTCTTCGAAGAGTTTACTATGCGCCGAGCTTCCTCTATATCCCTCTTTGCCACAGCGCTCCCGAACGACTCCTCAAGCGCCTCCGCGTCGGCGGAAGCTTTTTTAAAAAATATGAGCCTCTCGATGGACACGGCAAGCGCTATCACTGAAAGCGCGGCTATCACCCACATTATGGACCCGCCAAGTCTCATATATTCCAGCATACGCACCAGCTCCCATACTATTTTTGTATTTTTCGCAGCGACACATCTATCCCTTAACCTTCAGCAAAAGCCAGAGGAAAAATATCGACCCGATACATGACGTAAGTATGCCGACGGGCATCTCGGCAGGGGCCCACAGAACCCTGGCCGCAATGTCGCAAAGGACCAGGAACGCGCCGCCGAACAGCAGCGACGCGACAGCAAGGCGCCTGTGCGACGACCCGACAAGCCTCCTGCATATATGCGGCACCAAAAGGCCTACAAAACCTATAGGGCCGCAAATCGCGACATTTATGCCTATGACGAGCGATACGGATAAGAAAATAAGTCTCCTCAGCTTCTCCACCGATACGCCGCGGCTTGCCGCTATTTCTTCTCCGCAGACCAAAAGGTCAAGTTCGGGGCCGGACACGTAGGCTATCGCGAATATTATGACAAGGGCCGGAAGCGCGGCCAGCACCGAAGAGAAACCTACCGTCTGCAGTCCGCCCATGGACCAGCGCATCATCCTGAACGTGTCTACGTAGCCGCTGCTGTACTGTATTATCATATTCAGGCTGCCGAATAAAAAGCTCATCGCCACGCCGGCCAACAAAAGGGCCGCGGAGGACATATCGCTGCGTCTTAGGCTGCCCGCAGCGTATATCGCGAACGTAGCCAAAAAAGCGCCGGCGAAAGCCGCGCACGAGAGCCCCGATATCAGGCCGAACACAGTGAACACATACCCTATCCTTATGTAAACAACAGCGCCCAGCGCGGCTCCCGTCGAGACACCCAGCATATCGGGCGAAGCAAGAGAATTTCTGAACAGCGCCTGAAATATCATGCCGCAGAGAGCCAAAGTAGCCCCTGTGGCCCAGCCGAGCAGCACTCTTGGCACGCGAAGGTCCCACAGCAGGCGCATAGTGCTGAAATCCGCGGAACCAAAAAGCGAGCTCAACGGAATGTTCTGCGCCCCTATAAACGGAGCGGCCAGCAGCACGGCCAAAGAAAACATAAACAGCGCCGGAAGAGAGAAACGCCTCATCTCACAAGTCCCTTAGGCACAACATAAGGCACGCTCTGGCCCTGATGCGCAAAACTTTGAAACTCTGTCTCGAATATGTCAAAGAGCAGGTCTCCATTTAGAATATCGCGGCTCGGGCCTTTCCAGCACACCTCACCGCGCTTTATGGCGAGCAGGTCATCAGCGCCGTAAAGCGCGAGGTTTATGTCGTGCGTCACAAGCAGGACTGTAATTCCGCTCTCCCTGTTCACGCGCGTGATGAGCTCTATCGTCTCTACCTGGTGGCGGTAGTCGAGGAAGCTCGTGGGCTCGTCAAGAAACAGCACGTCCGTGCCCTGAGCCAGCGCGGCCGCTATCAATGCCTTTTGGCGCTCTCCGCCGCTTAAGCTGCCAAGACGCCTGTCCGCTATGTGCTCCACGCGCGCGACGGAAAGAGCGGTTTCAGTTATTTCGATATCTTTTCTCGTGATGCCTCCGAAAGCGCTCTGCCACGGATAGCGCGACATCAGTGCGAACTCTCTCACAGTAAACGGCAGTGAGTCCGAGCCGGTCTGGTGCACCCAGGCTATGCGCCTGGCAAGCATTCGTTCCGGCATCGAAGTCAAAGACACACCATCGAGCCTGACTGATCCGGAAAAATGCTTATGCAGCCGTCCTATGCACTTAAGCAGCGAACTCTTGCCAGCGCCGTTGGGACCTATTATCCCCAAAAATCTCCCCTTTTCAAGGGAAAAGGATATGTCTTTCAATATACTCGCCCCGCCTATCGAAAGAGAGAGCCCTTCCACTTCTATAAAGGCTGCCATGCTCACCACCTGACCTCGGGATGTATCGCCCTCGCGAAATTCTTGAGTATGACGGATACTCTGGGCCCCGGGCGAAGGTATATGGTGCCGCTCATGATGTATACACGCCCGTTTCTGACCGCGTTTACGCCCGCGCTGCGCATCCACTGCTCCTTAAGGTACTTCTCGTTGAATATCGTTTCAAGGTCTATGTTGTCCTTTGAGTGATAAAACCTCTTATCCCCCACGAGGTCTATTATCACGTCGGGATCCATCGCAATGAGCCCCTCGATCGAGACGTGCGGGTACGATATCCCTCTCTCGTCCGACACATTTCTGCCGCCGGCAAGAGATATGAGCTCGTTATAAAAATTGTTCAGACCGGCCATGTAGAAACTGTTTATCCGCGGCTCGGACAGCTCCCGCGAAACGCAAAGCAGCACCCCAGGCCTGGGGCGTCCCTTAACCTTTTCCAATACAGACGCGACGTCAGCGCGTATCCTGCCGGTAATCTCCAATGCCTTCTTATCGGCCGCGCATATTTTACCGAGCCTGATTATCGAATCGCATATCTCGCCTATGTTGTTCTGCTTCAGGATAACGTAGGGTATTCCCAATTTCTCAAGCTGAGGCACGAACTGTTTATGCATGTCCTGAAGCACAAGCAGGTCAGTCTTCATCGATAGAAGCTCCTCGAAGTTCAGAGCGGCGAAATCGCCCATGCTGTGTTTTTTCAGCGCTTGGGGCGGGTAATCGCAGAAACGCGTCACGCCTATTATGTTAGGCTCCTGTCCGAGGGCAAAGAGGATCTCTGTCCCAACAGGCGTAAGCGAGATTATCCTCCTTGGGGCGGCTTCCGCGCGAGTCGAAACAAAACAAAGGACGAATATAAGAGCGGCAAAAACTATTCTGCGCAAAAATCAACAACCCCTTAGTCAGCATATAACAGACAAGAGGAAGCAACCACGGCTCCCTCTTGTCTTCAAATAGAAGGATGAACAACGCCCGCGCATAACATCCATCATCCGCATCAGGTTGCCTGACTTCCCCAAAAGGGTCACAGTGGCGGGGCCGCTCCGGATTCGCACCGGATTCCCCCATTGCGGACGCGATTATTCTGTTGTTATCCCATGTCAAAAGCGACTCACGTATTCTATCACATATCGCGGCAAAAGCCACACGTCTGATTTCAGCGGCCAAGCGCAAGCGCGTTCAATCAGCGCAGATGTTGCGAAGCTTGCCTATGCCGTCTATCTCGACCTCGACAAGATCTCCGGGCCTCATGGGGCCCACGCCTTCAGGCGTTCCCGTGGCTATCACGTCTCCGGGCTCAAGCGTCGCGAACTTGCTTATGTGCGATATTATCCTGCTTACAGGGAATATCATCTGCGAAATCGGCGCCTCCTGCACGATCCTGCCGTTGATGACGGTCCTGACGCATGTGTCCTGCGGCATCTCGTTAGTCAGGAGTATAGCGGGACCAAACGGGGCGAACGTATCAAAGCTCTTCGACCTGGTCCACTGTCCGTCGCTTTTCTGCATCTCACGCGCGGTCACGTCGTTGATTATGGAGTAACCTATCACGTGTTCAAGCGCCTCTTCCTCCGAGATGCCGCGGCCGCCTTTTCCTATAACGACGGCGAGCTCCCCCTCGTAATCTATGCGGCCGGCCCATGACGGGATCTTTATGAAATCGTTCGACCCAATGATCGCGCTTACGGACTTCATGAATATCAGCGGCTCCTTCGGGACCTCGTTCTCAAGCTCCCTCACGTGCCCCAAATAGTTGCGCCCGACGCACCAAAGCTTTTTCGGCAGGATCGGCGGGAGGAATTTGACCCTTTCAACGGGGTAGCTCAGACGTATGGGAGACAGTCCCGCAAACGGATCCCCTTCGACTATATCTATCGAGCCGCCGCGTACCTGTCCGGAGTACGACCGGCCGTCGACCCAGAAGCGGCAGTAGCGCACAGGCTGTTCTTTTTTCACCATAAAAACTTCCTCCCCGACACAGACTTTTGGTTCAAACGAGCGGAATGTCGGAACATCAAGAGTTTCCGATGCCGTCCAACGCGTTCGCTATGCTGTTTAGGCCGCGCAGCAGGTTCGCTCGCGTAGTGCCGACGTTTATGCGCGCAAAACCGGCGCCCTCCGCGCCAAACGTCAATCCGTCGTTCAGCGCGACCTTTGCCTTGTTGACAAGGAAATCCTGCAACGTGGCGGAATCGAAGCCATATCCCCTGAAATCTATCCAAAATATATAGGTCCCCTCAGGATGATCCATCACGGCCTTAGGCATGCGTTCTTTCACGAACTTTTCAGTTATGTCTCTGTTGCCCTCGAGGTAAGCGATAAGCTCGTCAGCCCATTCGGCGCATTTTCCATACGCGGCCTCCATCGCCGCAAGCCCCAATGAATTCAGTGAGCTCAGATGGAAGCGTTCAAGCACCGACTCGTATACGCACCTAAGCCTCTCGTTCTGTATCACTGCAACGGAGGCTTTAAGCCCGGCTATATTGAACGTCTTGCTCGGCGCGATGAAGGTCACCGTGCGCGAAGCCGCGTCCTGCGATATCGAGGCGAAACACGTATGTTTAGCGTCGCTGAACACAAGGTCCTGGTGGATCTCGTCCGCGATGATGAGCATGTCTTTGCGCTTTGCGAGATCCGCAAGCGCAGAGAGCTCTTCTTTAGTCCAAACTCTGGCTACGGGGTTGTGAGGACTGCAAAGTATCATCGTGCGGCACGTTGGGGTAACGAGCTTCTCCATCCCCTCGATATCCATCACGAAGCGCCCGTTTTCGCGCTTGAGCGGGCTGGCGGCGATGTGCCTGCCGGCGTCTCGTATGACCCTGTAGAACGGCGGATATACCGGCGTCTGGATAATGACGCCGTCACCGGGCCTGGTGAAAGCCATCACCGAAAAAGCAAGGCCGGCCACCACTCCCGGCGCCCATGTGATGGCGCTCCTATCAAAGCTCCACCCATGGCGCGTCCTCTCCCACTCCATTATGACATTAAAGACGTTATCTCCGATTATAGGATATCCAAGCACACCGTGATCTATTTTTCGGCGCAGCTCGTCAAGTACCTCAGGAGGCGCGGGGAAATCCATATCCGCGACCCACATCGCGTTGAGGTCGTCCCTTCCGAACGCCTCTTTGAGCAGATCCCACTTCTCACAATCCGTACCGCGCCTGTCTATCTCTCTGTCAAAGTCATATTTCACGCGCAATGCCTCCCATCGGTAGGTAATATTGTAATGTTAACATATACAAGCCCGCTTTATTCAAAGATAACGCAAGATTCGCGCGCAATTGCGCTTGCATATTATTATACGCCGGGACACAATATCATAGGTCTCGCGCTGCGAGAGACCTTCCGCTATCATCAGCGGGAAAACACTTCAAACACTGCAGGAGGCGCGTGCAATGGCAAATCAGTCAGACAAAGATATGGAGCTTTCGCTGGGCAAGGGTTCGGTGCTGCCGGGGCGCGAGGATATCCCCGACGCTTATAAATGGAGACTCAGCGACATATATAAAAGCGAGAAAGATTGGGAGGAAGATTTCAAACGCATAAAAAGGACGCTTCCGCAAATCGCCTCTTTCATGGGCAGGCTCGGCGAATCCGCAGCAGTAACGCTTGAGTGTTTCAAGCTGAGGGACGAACTTGCGATAACATTAGGCAGACTGGTTGTCTACGCCAATATGAAAAGCCATGAGGACACTGCGAACTCTAAGAACCAGGGGCTTGCGAACAGGGCTTCGGCGCTGTCTGTCGAATTTTCGTCGGCCATAAGCTTCATAACGCCGGAGCTGCTTGCGCTGTCAGACGCGAAGCTTGCCGCGTACGTAGACGACCCCTCTTTGAAGGACTACTCTTTCGGACTAAAGGACCTCATGCGCAGGAGAAAACACGTGCTGTCGCAGGCGGAGGAGGCCATAATCGCTCGAACGGGGGACATGGCGGGCATCGCCGACAACGCTTTCTCGATGCTCACAAACGCGGACATGCGCTTCCCTCCCATAAAGGACGAGGAAGGAAAGATCACAGAGATGTCGGAGGAACGCGCCGTATCTTACCTGCGCTCACATAAGCGGGAAGTGCGGAAAGCGGCGTTTGACTCGCTTTACAAGCCTTACACCGATATGAAAAACACGCTCGGCGCCACTTTTGACGGGATGCTCAAGACATCGAAGTTCTACGCTTGCGTGCGCAAATATCCGTCGACGCTGGCGTCCGCTCTTGACGACGATAACATCCCGGAGTCGGTTTACAAAAACCTCGTTGATACGATAGAGTCCAACCTTTCGCTCATGCACGCATATATGGCGCTTCGCAAAAAAGCGCTGCGCGTAAAAGAGCTCCACATGTACGACATCTACGTACCGCTCGTTCGCGACCCGTTCAGGGACATACCTTGGAGCACTGCAAAAGAGATGCTTTACGATGCGCTGTCGCCGCTCGGGGAGGAGTACCTGTCGCACGTCAGGGATGGGATCGAGAACGGCTGGATCGACGTCTTCCCCAACAAAGGCAAACGAAGCGGCGCGTATTCGTGGGGGAGCTACGGGACACACCCATATATATTCATGAACTACACCAACAGCTTCAACGACGTCTCTACGCTCGTACACGAAATGGGACATTCCATGCACAGCTTCTACTCGCGCAAAAATCAGCCGTACGCCACATCGGAATACAGCATCTTCACAGCCGAGGTCGCGTCGACGACAAACGAGGTGCTCCTGCTCGACAGGCTGATCGCGAACACAAATGACAGAAGAGAAAAACTTTACCTGTTGAACCGAAGGCTCGAAAACATACGCACGACCGTTTACAGACAGACGATGTTCGCGTCGTTCGAACAAGAGACGCACAGACGCGCCGCGCATGACGAGGACACCACGCCCGACGGCCTTAAATCGCTGTGGCACGACCTCAACAGGAAATATTACGGACCAGGCACAGTGATAGATGAGGCACTAAAGATGGAGTGGGCCCGCATACCTCACTTCTACAACCCATTCTACGTATACCAGTACGCCACCGGCTACTCTGCGGCTACCGCGCTCGCGAGGGATATAGCGCAAAACGGCCGGGCATCGCGCGAAAGATACCTGCGTTTTCTGTCAAGCGGCGGGGCCGACTATCCCATAAATTTACTGAAGGACGCGGGGGTCGATATGAGCACGCCTGAGCCGATAAAGGCCGTGGTCGAGATTTTTGAGCGGACGCTGGACGATATGCGGGCAATGCTTGAAGGATAAACGCGGGATGAGATGGGGGGCGTTTCTATCATATGTATTCATAGCCTGCTACACACCGGGGCCTAACATAATCCTGGCAATGGACACAGCGCGGCGATACGGCCTCAAAAACGCGCTCCCTTTAATTTCAGGCATGTGCGCAGGACTGTTCGTCGTGATGTCCGCCAACGCGATCATGAACATCTTCATATCCGAAGCCGCGCCGCAGATAATGCCATTGATAGGATACGCCGGCGCGGCGTACCTGGTTTGGCTCGCAGTTTCGGCGGCATTGCCCCGGCACGCTGAAGGGGAGCAAGTCTCACATGAAAAAGTACCGCGGATGGCCGACGGGTTCATTATGCAGTTTTTGAACCCCAAGGTCATCATGTTCGGCTTCACGTCCATGTCCCTTTTCATCGCTCCATGGACGGACTCAAAATATATATTTTTCATCTGCGGCGTTTTCCTGGTCATAAACTGCACGGCCGCTCTCATGCTATGGGCTGTTTTCGGCCAACTGCTCGAGACGTGGCTTTTCGGATACTCAAGAACAATAGACCTTATCATGGCCGGACTGCTCCTTTTCTGCGCGTTCACAGTCTTTAACTACAGCCATTTTTTCAAAATAGCTTAAATTAAATATTGAACTCTCGCAGCTTTTTAGTTTATAATATCGAGGCAAAACCGAATTTTCGACACTAAGGAGCGTGCACTGTTATGGCTTCAAATTTTACAAAAGTCGTCATCGCGCTTGGAGGAAACGCCCTCCAGGAGGCCGGGACACCGCCCACGGCGGAAGCCCAGCTTGAAGTGGTCCGCAAGACATGTGAGTATCTTGCCGATATAAGCTGCAAAGGATATGAGATGGCCATCGTTCACGGCAACGGCCCGCAGGTTGGGCGCATAGCGCTGTCGCAGGAGATAGCAGCCCAAGTGGACCCAACGCTGCCAGCCATGCCTTTTGACGTGTGCGGGGCAATGAGCCAGGGCTACATCGGTTACCAGATACAGCAGTGCCTGCGTGACGCGCTCAGAAACCGCAACCGCAACGTCCCCGTGGTTACGCTGGTCACACAGGTAGTCGTCGACAAAGACGACAAGGCTTTTGAGAACCCGACAAAGCCCATAGGCCCGTTCTACTCCGAGGAAGAGGCTATGCGGCTGCAGCGCGAGAAGGGCTACATCATGAAGGAAGACGCGGGACGCGGATGGCGCCGCGTGGTACCTTCGCCAAACCCCAAGCGTATAGCGGAGATAGACTCGGTCAAGCGCCTCTGGGATTCGACGATAGTCATCACCGCGGGCGGCGGCGGTATCCCGGTGATAGAGAACATGGACGGCTCGCTGACAGGAGTGGCGGCTGTCATCGACAAAGACCTCGCGGCGGAGCGCCTTGCCGAGGATATGGAAACAGATATACTCCTGATCCTTACCGAGGTTGACAAGGTGTGCCTGAACTTCAAAAAGCCGAACCAGAAGGAACTGAGCCACATCACGGTTCCAGAGGCTATACAGTACATCGAAGAGGGACATTTTGCCGCGGGCAGCATGCTTCCGAAGGTGATGGCCTCCATAAAATTCGCGCGCAGGTTCCCGGGCAAAAAAGCCATAATCACATCCCTTTACAAAGCGGTTGACGCTCTTGAAGGGAAAGAGGGCACTGTCATAACGATGGCGTAACAGGCAGCGTTTGAACCGCCTGTTTTAAAGCCGTATATCTTAATCGAGGGCCTCCCTGACGTACCGCGGGGGGCCCTCTTCAGATCCGTATCATAAAGTCCGGGCTCCTCAAACTATGCCGAGCACGTAAGCCCAAAGCGGGATGGATATTATTCCGAGCACTGTGGTTGAGGCAACGAGGTCGGCAGCGTAGGACCAATCCATCCCCATGGCTTTGGCAAGTATGAAGCAGTTGACGGCAGACGGCATGGAGCTCAGCATAACCGTTGCCTGAAGCAGCGGCCTTGGGACCGGAAACAGAACGAGAAGCCCCCACATAAGAGCAGGGTGTATCAAAAGCTTGATAGCACTGTCCGGCCATGTTGAGCGAATCATCCTTATGACCTTCCTTATACCGGACAGTTCAAGCGTGCCTCCGAGGGCAAGCAGCGCGACAGCAGTCGCGGCGCTTCCCATGAGCCTCATGGCCTCATCCAGCTCGCGCGGAAGCCTTTCGACTCCAAACAGCGCGAGCGATATGCCTCCGACGCATGAGATCACAAGCGGGTTCAACGCTATGTTCCTCAGTATCCTGCAGGACACGGAGAAACTTGGCCTCCCGCAGAGGATCGCCTCGCCGGCGGTTATCGAAAAAAGCTGGAACGATATAGTGCTCACCGCCAGGTATACGGATGCGTTGTGCAGGCCGGCATCCCCCATTGCTATGTACATTACGGGAAAACCGAGGTAGAGGTTATTCGCCCTTATTGAGGAAAAAGCTGCGGTGGCTATGCGGAGCCTGTTGTCCTTATGGAAGATGTATTTGGCCCCGCCCCATGCGATCATTATTGTAAGGATATAGCATATGTTGAGAGAGATGAGCAGATTGGGCTGAGAAAGCACCTCCCGCCCCGATTCGAGCGTCGTGCGGAAAAGAAGAGGGGGAAGGATGACCCAGTAAAGTGTCTTGGTCAGGGTATCAATGTCATTTCTAGAATAAAACCCCCTCGCCCTGAGAAGATTACCGGTTATAATGATGATCATGAGCGGAAGCACCAAAGATAGACCAAGCATGCGCGTGAGTCCTTTCCAAGGATATTTATTAGGGTTTTATTATACCCCGCAAAAGAGCCCGGTGACGAGGGATTGCCGATGACGACATGAAAGCTGTGAGTACGCGTTTGAAAAAATCTCTGATCAGGCCTGTGTTGGCCGCGCTTATCCTGTCTATGCTTCTCTTCCTGCCCGCGCAAGCGCACCTTGCATGGGGTGCAAGCCGGAGCGAGAGGCACGAGCTGTACTTTTACGCTCTCGATGTGGGCGAGGGAGACTCTTCTCTTTTTATCTTCCCCAACGGCCAGACTATGCTGATAGACGCCGGACCGGAGGACGCGGGCCGCAATGTGGTGAAATACCTGAAAAGCCTTCACGTTAAAAAGATAGACTGTCTGGTCGCGACGCATCCGCACTCGGACCATATAGGCGGCATGATAGATGTCATGGACAAATTTGAGATAGGCAAAGTATGGGATTCCGGCTTCGTGCTTGGGTCGAAGCCGCAGAAAGATTTTTATCTCGAGATCAAAAGACAAAAGATACGTTTCGGGCGCCCGAAACGCGGTTACGCCGAAAAGTTCGGCGACGTCTCAGTAGAAGTGCTGGCGCCGGCAAAAGAGATCAGGAACAGCCCAAGCGACGCGAACAACAATTCGATTGTCCTGCTCATAAAATACGGCTCGGTGAGTTTCCTGATGGCAGGCGATATGGAGATCCAGGAGCGCGGCACGATATGGCCCCCGCCCGGGTGCACGGTCCTTAAGGCCGCGCACCACGGAAGCCGCAACGGTACGGACAAGAAATTCCTTGAAGCGACTTCCCCTAAGATAGTGATATTAAGCTACGGCAAGGGCAACCGCTACGGTCATCCGCACAAAGAGACGACGGATGCCGTGGCTGAAATGGGCATCAAGAGGTTCGACACCGCCGAAGGCACGCTCAGATTCAAAACGGACGGGACAAGGATAACGTACAGAAAGGACAGGGAAGTTATCCGTCATGAAAAGCAAAAGTGAAATCATATTCGTTGATTCGATAGACGATGATATGTGCAGGATATTAGTCGGCGATCCGGCAATGCCCGCTGATTTCCCGCTTATTCTGCTGCCTGCCGGCGCCTGCGAGGGGGACTTTTTCTTAATTACGATCACACCTCGCCCCGACCTGAAAAAACAAGCCATCGAGGAAACCCTTAAACTCCTTGAAGATCTCGGAGACAACCCCTGATCGTAAACAAACAATGCGCCGGGAATCCGCGGATCGTTGCATTTGTCCTGCTGATAATGAGGTTATAATACACAGTAACCGAAGTTTTAAGACAAAAAGGGGGGTTCGGCATGTCGCTGTTGCGCGTTGGTGTCGCCCAAACGGACGTCAGGCTTGGCGACAGGGAAGGCAATTACAGAAGGACCGCGGAAATGCTGGCGGACAGATGGCTTCCGTCCGAAACGGAAACGGCCGTTGTGCTTCCTGAAATATGGGATGTGGGCTACGTCATAGATTCTCCGGGGACCTATGGAGATACCGACGCGTCGCAGGCCGCGGCATTTCTTGGGTCGCTCGCGAGGAAACACAACTGCTGGTTCGTCGGAGGCTCGGTCCTGGCAGTCACAGACGAGGGCGCTTTCAACAGGGCGATGGCCGTAGCGCCTGACGGCGCTTATGTGGCGCACTACGATAAAGCCCACCTGATATCGCTGATGGACGAGGACAAATATCTCGTGCCCGGCAATAAAAGATCCCTTTTTAATATAGGCGGGACACGCGCCGCGATGGCAATATGCTACGACCTGCGGTTCTGCGAGTGGCTCCGCCTATATGCGACAGAAGGAGCACAGGTGCTCTTTATCTCTGCGGAATGGCCTAAATCGCGCGTCGATCACTGGCGGGTACTGCTTCAGGCGCGAGCCATCGAAGACATGATGTACGTCGTGGGCTGCAACAGGGTGGGGACATCTAACGGCACAGAGTTCGGAGGGCACTCCATGGTGGTGGACCCCTGGGGGGAGATCCTGTACGAGGGAGGCGACGCCGAGGATTTCGCGTTTGTCGAGTTTGACGTAGAAAAAACAGAAAAAGCCAGATCCTTCCTTCAGGTCTTAAGCGCAAGGCGGCCTGAGCTATACGTTGAAAATCTGAGATAAAACCGGCGAACTGCGGCATCGAACGTTTGATTCTGCCTGCTGTTCATCTCAGATGGACAACAGCACGAGGCGGCTGTACAATTTGTGACGATGCGCCGGATAAAGGGCAGCTATGCGGCGTAACCCATCAGTAGGAGTGATAACGATGTCCGACACATCAGGACGTTACACAAAAACATACCCCGTCTCCTGGGAGCAGCTGCACAGGGACTGCAGGGCTTTGGCCTGGAAGCTGCTCGACCGCAGGAAGAACTGGAGCAGGATAATCACTATCGCCAGAGGCGGGCTCGTGCCTGCCGCTATCATCGCCCGAGAGCTGGATATACATCTTGTTGACACTATATGCATATCAAGCTACACCATGAGAGATCAGAAGGCCGCCAGCATACTTAAACGGCCTGACCTGGCGGGAGTGGACGAAACCTGGCTCATCATAGACGACCTCGTGGACACAGGGAAGACCGCTAAGATAGTCAGGGACATGTTCGTTGGCGCGCACTTCGCCACTGTATACGCAAAACCAGAGGGCCGGCCGATGGTGGACACGTTCATAACGGAGGTCAGCCAGGACACATGGGTGCTGTTCCCGTGGGACAGCGCGCCATGTACGTCGTTCATCCCACCCATAGTCAGCATGTGAGCCCCGGCGTTCATACACAGGCATGTTTTTGCGTTGCGCATTTTAGCGGCTATTGCCAGAGACGGCGCTAAAATGCATGTCACGCTGCGATAGTTACGACAAACAGTATACTTGTAACGATTGACTGTTGACACATAGCGACATAAAGGATAAAATATGCCGGTAGGCTTATGAATAGTCAAAGGAGGTGAATGTATGAGCAATAAACTGGTGTATATCTCCGGGATCCCGTTCTGGATGACCCCGGAAGGGCGCTTCATAGCAGTCGAGCTGAAAAATGGGCTGCCACTTGAGCGCACGGTTATGCGTAGCGCCACGGCGTACGCAGGTTAGTATCAAGCAAAAGCACCGCGTTATTTTAAGTTTTAAAAACTGACAAATGAGAAATCACGCTTTCAACACCGGTTCAGGCAGGTCGGCAACCTACACCGTTAAACCGCCTAACCGGGGACGCGGCGGGGAAAAATGTCTGAATCCTCATGACCGCAACCTCTCCTTTCCATCCTTACAGCTACGATTCTTTTTCATCCTTTTGTTCGAATTTCTTACTTTTTTTTGTTTGACAAAAACAGAAGACGCGGCTAAATTTATTTTAATAAATTATCAGATTCTTGTTGCCCTTATAATTTATGAGACGTTTGTCAATATTATTTTACAGCGGCTCTTAAAAAAGAGGTGGGCACGATGAATTCCAGCCTTCGTTTTATGCCGACCGGAAGAGTTGAGCGGCGTTATTTCCTTGCGCTTTTACTGGCATTATGTCTTGTTGTCACATCATTTCTTGTCTTTGTATCTAACATAGAGGAGTACCGCCGCAAGCAGGAGGCTGAACGTCTTGCCGAGATAGCTGACATGTGCGCAATGAATGTCAGGGACCGCTTCGGTTTATATATCGGCCTCACCAGAGCTGCGGCAAGGCAGGTGCAGGCGTTAGGCGGTCTTAACACCGAAACAGCGGCCGAACTGTTAAGACAGGCATCCGCTGGCACTGACTTTACGGCGATGGCGATAATTTTCCCGGATGGGACATTCTTCACAACAGACGGAGACAAAATTCCACCCCCGGATCTCTCGTACTTTTCAGACAGAGTGACTGTGCGGACAAGGACAATGGACGGAGCGGACTACGTTTCAATAGCCGTTCCCATAACACGCGGCCACACAGTTGCCGCAAACATTCGCGGCCTGATACCTAAGGACAGGCTTAGGGGCATCATAGACCAGGACATATGCGGCGGGAGCGGCTACATACACCTTATGAGCGGCAGCGGCGATTTCATTCTGAAAAGCAGCAACAAAGACGCCTTTTGCCTGGACGAACACGAAAATATATTTGACAGTCTTAAAAAAATCGGCTTTCGCGGATCTATCACACTGAACGGCTTAATGTCAGCCATGGCCAAAGGCGAGGACATATCGTTCAGCTTTGCATGCAGCGGAGGCACCCGCATTGCGCGCATGGTGCCGGTCGGCATAGAGGACTGGTATATCGGTGTTTTCGTTCCCGGACAATACGCGGCGCTTCAAACTGAGGAGATAAAAAATGACGCAGGGCTTCTCGTCTTGATGATAAGCCTCGTAATATCGCTCATGTTCCTCTACATACTGCTCAATGAAAGGCGCGCGGCAAGGGCCGTCAAATCCGCAAACATGATGACCGAGGCGCTTGTGTCCAACATACCGGGGGGAGTCTTTAAGTGCGCTATGGACGAAACGTTCACAGTGGAATATATAAGCGCTGGGTTTGCCGGCCTCACGGGTCACACATTGGAGGAGGCCCGCAAAATCCAAGGCGGCAGCTTCTGGGAGAGCATCCATCCCGATGATACGCAAAAGGCGCGCGACGATATGGTATCACAGCTTAAAGCTAACGGCAGGTTCTATGTGACATACAGAATGATTAAAAAGGACGGCTGTGTTATACATGTATTAAACAAAGGCGGCATGCTGAGCGACGAATACGGCTGCGGGTCGGCCTACGGCGTCGTAGTTGACATAAGCGAGACGCAGCGGGCCATGGAAAAGCTCATGGTGAACGAGAAGAAGTACGAGACCGCGCTCAAAGAAGCCAATATAATGGTCTTCGATTATGACGGCTTAAACGATGTCCTTCATAACTCTGAGGCGCTCTCTGAGAAATTAGGCGTTCCCATGGTGACAGAAGGGTTCATGGCGTCTGAAAATTCACGCGGCGCGCACTTCCTTAAGCTAAAGGAGATGATTGCGGCGCTGGCCCCATGCAACGCCTCCGTTTCCTCAAAGTACTACTGCGACACGGAAGGCGGCGTATTTTATATAGAAACGCGCGTCGCGGGCAGCTTCGACCCGGGCGGCAAGCTCATAAACGCTATCGGTACAGCGGAGGACATCACCTGGCAGAAAGAGATGGAACTTAGGTGGATAAAAGCGCAGAAGTACAAGGACACGCTCTCTAAGCTCTACGATACGATGTTCGAGTTTGATATCACAAACGACAGGATAATAACCGGGAGGGGGCACTTGTCCGGATATGCTGAACTCTCGGAGAGCTACAGCGAGATAATAGAGTCGTTCGCCGGAACTTCCGTGCATCTGAACGACAGGGATGTGGTCCTGTCTTTATTTTCGCCTGAAAAGATCAGGGAGCGCTATGAGAACGGCCTGACCGACTGTGACGTTGATTTCAGGGCAGTTGACCAGCAAAGCGGCGCGTACAGATGGAAATCGGCGCATGCGACGCTCTTCATCGACCCGGCCGACAACACGCTGCGCCTGATCTGTTTCGTCAAAGACATAAACGAGAGCAAGGAGCGCATGGACCGGCTTTTTGAGATGGCCGACAAAGACCCGCTTACAGGGCTTTACAACAGAAGGCGAGCAGAGGAACTCATAAGCGCTAAACTGGCTGAGGATGCCGTAAAAACACCGCGTCCAATGAACGCGCTTATGGTGATAGACCTGGACAATTTCAAGAGCATCAACGATCTTATGGGCCATCTTTTCGGCGACACAGTGCTCACGGAAGCCTCAGCTCAACTGGCCGAAGTGTTTCGTTCAACGGATGTGGCGGGGCGCATAGGCGGTGATGAGTTCATCGTTTTCATGAAAGATATACCTCATGCCGATATCGCAGTGAGAAAGGCGCAGGCCCTGTGCGATAACCTCAGGAAGCTGCATGGGTGGAGCGAAGGGAAGATATCCGTCACGGCAAGCATAGGGATAGCCCTTTCACCCGGCGACGGAGACGATTTTAACTCGCTGTACAACAAAGCCGACATAGCGCTCTACCACGCAAAAAATTCAGGCAAATCGCGCGTCGTCGTCTTTAAAGACGAGATGTGCGGCATGCGCGCGCAAGTAAAGGAGACTGCTTTAATAGACGAGTCGGAAAGCAGCGCCGAACTGTTCTTTGAAAACCCTGAAAGTCACATATTCAGGATCCTGTACAACGCAAAGGATCTGAACATGGCGATCAAAAGCGTCATTGAGCTCGTTGTCAGGCGCTTTGGTTTCTCGCGCGGCTATATATTCGAGAACTCAGCGGACAACATGTATTTCTCAGAGGTGTTCGAGGTATGCAACGACGGCGTTGAGCCTATGGCACAGACGCTTCGGAATGTCCCGTACGCGGAGCACCGGCCGGATTATCACCTTAACTTCGGCGAAAATGGCGTCTTCCAGCTTGACATGAGGACTTACAGAGGAAATCTGTACGAAGAGTTTGAGAAGCAGGGCATAACGAGCCTAATACAGATAATCCTCACTGAAAAAGGGGCCTTCAGAGGATTCATAGGGTTCGACTGCTGCGACGGCAAACACACGCTGACGCGCAAAGACATAAGCTCTGTGGTGCTTTCGGGGCAAATAATCGCGACGTTCGCGGCAAAAGAGCTTGAACAGAGGAAAACAGACATGAAGGCTCACGCCGCCGCGGACGCCGTTTCGCGCCTGTCGCTTCCGGCCCTCATAGTCAATGCGGAAAACGACGAGATCCTTTTTATAAACAAAGAGCTGCTTAAGATGTCGCCCGGCATAAAAACGGGTGATAAGTGCTATGAGGCTCTGTTCGGCATAAACGGCCGCTGCGAGGAGTGTCAGAGAGCCGAGTTCCAGGCATGCGCGGTTTCGGGCACGGCAAAGTATATCCACGCGATCAGGACACACGCTGAGGTAACGGTACTTCCAGTCCAGTGGCCGGGACACGCAAGCGCATACCTCGTCACTCTTTCGCCTCAAACAAAAGGGTAGGCCGTAAGCCACGTGTCTTATTTTGCTTAAAAACAGGAACAGCCGCGCTTTTCAGCGCAGGCTGTTTTTTATCCTGCCGGCCGCCTCGCGCATCTTCTCCTCGCAAACCGTGCACGCTATCCTGACGTAGCCGCCGCAGTGCGGGCCGAACGAATCCCCCGGTATCACGACAACGCCCGCGTCGCGAAGCATCCTGACCGCAAAATCCGTGCCGTCCATGCCCGTGCCGAGGACGTCTAGGAAGAGATAGAAGCTGCCGCCGGGCCTTATAGTCCTTATGCCCGGTATCGCGCTGAACGCTTCGTAAGCGCACGCGACCCTGCGGGAAAACAGATCGGCTATCTCGCGCACGCGCGCGTCACAGTTTCGCAGCGCAAACTCGGACGCAATCTGCACCATCGTATTGACGCTTATGGTCTGTACAACACCTATTATCTGCATAGTCTTGAGGAAGTCAGCGTCCCCCATAGCGTAGCCTATTCTCCATCCTGTCATCGCATAGCTCTTAGACATCCCGCCTATCATAATCGTGCGTTCCTTCATTCCTGGAAGCGACGCGAAAGGTATGTGGGCGGACGAATAAGTGAACGCCTCATAAAGCTCGTCCGATACTACCACAAGGTCGTGCTTGGCCGCTATGCGCGCAAGTGCCTCCATCGTACCGCGAGGGAAAACCGCACCCGTGGGGTTGCACGGAGAATTCACTATGAGCGCTTTTGTCTTGGATGTGATTTTGCTTTCGATCTCATCGGGATCGGGGATAAAAGCGTTCTCTATGCCGCTCAGGCAGTAGACCGGCACGCCTCCCGCCTGCAGCACCTGCTGTTCGTAGAACGTAAAGCACGGCTCAAGGATCACGACTTCGTCGCCGGGATCGATACAGGCCTGCAGCGCGAGAAAGGAGGCCTGGCTGCCGCCGGTCGTGACAAATATCTCGTCCGCCCCGTACGACAAGCCATACCTGCGCGCCCAATAATCGGATATCGCAGACCTAAGCCCTAAAAGCCCCATTCCGGGGGCATAGTGCGTAGCTCCGCTCATAGCGGCCTTGCAGAGGGCCTCGCATATCTCGGGCGGCGTCGATATATCGGGTTCCCCAAGCGTGAGGTCAATGCTGTCTGCGACGTTTGCCGCAAGGGAAGCCATCCTCATCATCGAGGACGGTTTTATGTCCCCGTATCGCTTCGCGATTAGCTCTCTCATAGCGCTAATCCTTCTTTTCCGCATCATCCGCCTTGTTGCGTTTAGCCCTCATGCTCGCCTTCTTCGCATGCGGATCACCGTATACCGGCACAATGCAGAAAAACTCAAACGGTTCATCCCCTACGTTCCTGAACGTATGCTCCTTACCGGCCGGGACACGTGCCCAGTTGCCTTTCGAGAGGTCGTAGTGCTCGCCTTCTACCTCTACCTCACCCTTGCCCGATATCGAATAAACGAGGTGATCCCAGTCATGCCTGTGCGGAGGGATCTCCTCGTGCGCAGGCAGTATGAAATGGCGCATCACCCAATCGTCCCAGAACCTTCCGGGCCCGAACACGTTTCTCTTTATGATGTTCGGGGCCAGCGCGGATGCGTTCAATGTAGGGATGTCGAGCACCCTGCCATAATTTTTGCTTGCGGCCATCGTACACTCCTCCTTAAAGAACTATATAAAAATGTAACGCAAGGGAGCCATCCCGCGACGCACAGCGCACGCCGGAAATGGCCCCCTGCCGCAGCTGAGGTCAGCTGTCGTTCAAAATAACCCGGCCGTCTATTTTTTCTTAAGGCCGGCCAGTATCTTATCAGGCGTCGCCGGCAGCGACTTGATGCGCACCTTACACGCGTTGTTTATTGCGTTGCAAACAGCGATATGGGGCGCGGCAAGAGGCATCTCTCCTGTTCCTGAAGCTCCGAACGGCCCAAGCGGACGCGGCGTCTCTACGTGGACGAGCTTGATGTCGTCGGGGATGTCCTTAATATATGGGAATCCCATAGTCACAAAGTTATTGTACTTATTCTCGTCGAGGAAATCCTCCGTCAAAGCCAGCCCTATACCCTGGGCAACGCCGCCTATCTGCTGACCGTCCACGACGAGGTAGTTGTTTATGACGCCTACGTCGCCAACGAGCACGAACTTCTCACAGTGAGCGCGTCCCGTCTCAGTGTCGACAGACACCATGGCAAGGTTGACGGCAAACATGTGGAAGCCAAACGGTTTTCCAAGACCGGTGTCCTTGTCGTTGCCCGAGCAGACCTCGAGGCTGCCGTCAGCGTGCAGGATGCAGGCCTGAGTGTATCCTTCGTAGAATGTGGGGATACCTTCGGCCACCATCTCATCGTAGGTACGGTAAGTCCCGTCGGGTTTGCGCATAGCGTCGAGCAGTTTTTTGCAGCTGTCAACTATGGCGTTCCCTACCATGACCTGGGAGCGGCTCGCCGCTGCGGCCCCGCTGTTGGGAGCCTTTGCCGTGTCGCTTAAGACCATCTTGATCTGATCCGGACGCAGATTAAGAGGCTTCAGCGCTTCGTGTGCCGTGCCCAGGCATCCCATATCGGCTCCCTGCCCGTGGTCCTCCCATGTGTTGTAGACTATGACTCCGTCCTTCGTGAGCTCGATGTTGCTGGCGGCCTCGTCAGCGCCGTCGTCGTTCGAGTTGTAGATGCCTATCGAAACGCCTACTCCGAACTTGACCCTATCCGTGCTCTTTGCGGCGGCTTCCTTCTTCATCTCTTCATAGAACGGACGCGCCTTCTTCATCATCTCGGGAAGAGGAAACACTTCGGGCGGATAACCCGACGGCATCCATCCGCGCGGATTTGTCGTGAATGGCTCCCACTCAAGGAGGTTCATCTCGCGGAAGTCAAACGGGTCTATGCCGCACTTCTCAGCGAGCATATCCATTGCCGTCTCGCATCCCCAGTAGGTCTGAGGCGCGCCGTACGCGCGGAACGCCGCACTCCAGCGATGGTTGCTGAAGCACGTATAGCCGGTTGCGCGCATGTTCTCATACGCATAAGGAGCGAAGAAGAACTGTCCGCCCTTGTTGGTGAGGTCGTTTGAGGACTCGCTGTACGGACCGTGGTCAACCCACCATGTCTGCTCAAGACCGACAAGCTTGCCGCTTTTATCGGCTCCGGCGCGTATGTGCATGAGGAATGGAGAGCGCTTCGGCGTGCGTATGTTATGCTCTTTCATGTTTATCCGCATATATACAGGACGCTGGCATGCTATAAGCGCGATAGCGAGGTACGGTTCGTTGGTCGGGGCCACTTTATATCCGAATGACGCGCCCATGTTGTTCTGGATCACGCGGATCTTCGACGGAGCTACACCGACGCCGCGCGCTATCATCATCTGATGGCGGTAGACACATATAGACTTGGACGCGATTGTGAGGCGTCCTTCCTCATCGTAGTATGCATACCCGCAGTCGGCCTCAAGCACCATATGCGGCTGGCGGGAGCTGTAAAATTCTTCGTCTACGACGTAAGGCGCCTTATCGAGGTCCTCTTTGGGATCCTTGCCCTTAGTAAAGCAGCGTTTGTTGAACGCGTTAGGCATCCCGTCGATCCCGTCTATCTCATCGTAAACCTTTACAGCGTCCGGAGCCTTGGCCTGATATATGTCGATGAGCTCGGGCAGCGGCTCGTAGTCTACCTTTATCTTCTCCGCCGCGGCGCGCGCGTTCGTCTCCGTATCAGCGCAGACGATAGCGATGCACTCGCCCCACTGGCGTATCTTGTCCCCTTCCTCCACCATTATGCGGCGCTCCCAGCCATCTGTAGTAACCGACGGGCATCCTACCTGGCCGCGGATGCGGTTGGTACCTTTGTTGGCCTTGACGTCCCTGTACGTCACGACCTTGAAGACCCCGGGCATCTTCTCAGCTTCGCTTACGTCTATCTTATTGACTTTGGCGTGTCTCACGCCCTCAAGAGCGTAGGGATACGCGAACAAGAACTCCTCCGGCAGCTTAAGGCGGTCGTCATCTCCGTAATCAAAAGTCCCTGTGGCCTTGAATATAGCGCTCGGACGGGGGTACTTCGATTGCCAGATGGAATCTCCGGGTTTGTACATGCCGGCCAGATCCTCGATCTTTTCTTCCCCGCGCAAAATGGCGGCTGCCTTCATGACAGCGTCTATTATCTGAACATAGCCCGTGCACCTGCATGCCATCCAGTTCTTGCCGAACCAGTCGCGGGCCTCTTCTCGCGTAGGATTGGGGTTTTGGTCAAGCAACGCCTTCGTGCATGTGATGAACCCCGGCGTGCAGAATCCGCACTGTATCGCTCCGCACACAATAAACGCCCACTGTATCGCGTGCAGGTTATCAGGCGTGCCTATCCCTTCGATAGTCACGATGTCGGAATATTCGGGAACATTTTTCCAGCGAGTGATGCATGAACGAACCACCTTGCCGTTCAGTATGACGTTGCAGACCCCGCATTGGCCGCAGTTGCAGCCGCGCTTTGTCCCAGTCATCTTCAGCTGATCGCGGATAACCGTGAGCAGCGTGGTCTCCGGTTTGCCTATTACCCTTCGCGGCACACCGTTGATGACGATGTTCTTCACATGGTAACTTGCTTCTGTCACTTTAAAACAGCTCCTTTCATATTTTGCGTCTTGTTTGGCTAATTTGACTACGACCGCTTAGACAACTCCTGTTTAATAACATAGGAGCAAAACACTGCAGAACTGAAGGAAATTTGCGGGGGCATAGAAGGGCTGAAGGCGCAGAAACAGGCTAAGCGCTGATCAATCTATTGTCCCCTTTCCAAATCGGACGCCATCTGCGTCCCGGGAGGCCGCCAGGTTTGCCTGCGGCCCTTGGAAGCTTGGCAGTGACACCAAACTTCCTCGGTCCTTCTCCATGGAGCGTCTCTTTAGGAGAGAGGACTCGGGGTATGCAACTTAGTTGCAAATTGTCGTAAATTTTCTATACAAATCATACAAGACCGGCAAAAAGACAACAACTTAAAGTGCGAATAAGGATAATATTAATTATTTTATCTCAATTATGGGCACTTTTGTTTACGCAATTGCGCACCTTTGACACATTCAGCGCGACTACTTAAAATATAGCTTTAAGTGGCGGGCAAAAGGAGTTTATATGGACAGAGACTTTGAACAGGACAACGATTCAGATACGGCGTCCGGCTTCACGGACGGACTTAAGGCTGGGGTGCCTATAGCCATAGGCTATATCCCAAGTGCCGTCGCGTGCGGCATACTTTGCAGGACAGCGGGGCTTACCGCCGCCGAAAGCGTTTTTATGTCCTTCATTGTCTTCGCAGGCGCCAGTCAGTTCGTAGCTCTCAACCTGCTTCTGATCGGCGCGGGACCGCTAGAGATCGTACTCGCGACCGCGCTTCTCAACATGAGGCACATCATGATGTCATCCGTGCTGGCAAGAAGGCTAAAGCCGCAAATAAGCGCAATCAAACGCGTTCTTATATATTTTGAGATGACGGACGAAAGCTTCAGCGTGGCGGCTATGCGAAAAGAGCCGCTGCTTTCATCTGAATTTATGTTCGGCCTTAACATACAAGGCCATTTTACATGGACATTCGGCACTCTGGCCGGCTACCTGGGCACTTCGTTTCTTCCGAAAAGCGTACAGGACAGTATGGGCATAGCGATATACGCGCTCTTCATCGGGCTTTTGATCCCTTCCGTACAAAAAAACAGGCCTGCGCTCATAACGACCTCTATCGCGATGGGCTTGAGCGCTTTTATTAAATGGACGCCAATCTTCTCGTCTATGAACAGGGGCCTCGCAATGATGGCCGCCGCAGGGGCGTCCGCGCTTCTTGCCGCAGCCTTATTTCCGCTTGGCGAGGAACAATAAAATGACAAAGGTGATGCTGCTTTCTATCCTGATGATGTGCGTTACCGCTCCTTCGAGGATACTTCCTGCATTTCTTCTGTCAGACAGAAAACTGCCTCGCTTTGTTGAGTCATTTCTTCACTACATTCCATTTGCTATCCTTGGCGCACTTATATTCCCTGACGTCCTGCACGCAACAGGCAGCGCATACAGCTCGGCCGCAGGAGCTATGGCCGCGCTGCTGCTAGGTTTGTCAGGCAGAGGCATAATCGTCATACTAACAGGAGCGATAGCGTCGGCGTTCATCGCCGCTCAGTTAGGGGGAATGTAGATGAACCAGCGCACAAGCCGAGCTTTTACGCTGATCGAGCTTCTGATAACAGTATCCATAATATCAATCCTCGCAGGGCTGACGGTTCTCTTTTCGTTGTCGGCATCGGACAGCGCTAAGGCGGCTGTGATAATATCCGACATGAGGAACATGAAATCTGCTGCCATCATGTACATGTACGAAAGAGGGACATGGCCCGTGTGGATATATACGGGGGGGAGCTACGTAAACAGGGACGGCGCCAACGGAGCTGTTTTGCCTGACCGTTACCTGAACAGAATGCCTGTGGGAGACGGATACTGGGTCGGCGTGATGAAACACCCCACGGTGGCATCGTCCGCCGTGGTCGCGGCAGACGTAAGCGGCCTCCCTTATAATATAAAGGAGGCGATTGCCGAAAAAGCGTCGGGAATAGCCATATACGGCACAGAGACGATAGGGAGGCAGGCGCCGGACCTATCGTCGATGACGAAATTCAAGCCGTCCGATAAAGGGATAATATGGATAATAAGCCAGTAAAAACGGATTTCGGCTAAGTCTCAGAAGGCGACGCGCGGCTTTCAACAGCGGCCGCACTCAAACAGTATCACAGAAGCGCCATCCTGTAGCGTTTCTCCGGACGCCCTACGCGCCTGTAAGCAAACTCAACCACAACGCGCTCGCTCAAAGTCAGAAACTCTAGGTATCTCCTGGCAGTGGAGCGTGAAATGCCAAGCCTGTCGCCCACTTCCTGCGCCGAAAACGTCTCGTCGCTCTCTTTAAGAAGAGATTCTATCTCGTTCAGACATTTAAGCTGAAGGCCCTTGGGTATCGCCCTGTTATTCGACCAAGACGGGTCTCGGCTCTTCATCGATATCAGCATGTCGAGATCTTCCTGCTGCCATGGTCTGGTCCTTCCCGTGAGGCTGTGGTGATAGACCTGATAGTTGCGCAGCGCGAGCCTCAGTCTCTCAAATGAGAAGGGCTTTATGAGGAATTCGAACACCCCTTGGCACATGGCCTTACGTACAAGCTCGGGATTCTCGCCTGATGAAGCCACTATATAGTCCATCCTTGGGAACTCTTTACGAAGCTCATCAAGGCCGTTCGCCGCGTCGAACTCTTTTAGATACAGGTCGAGCAGCACGAGGTCAGCATCCACGCACCGCAGCGCCTCAAACATCTGGGGTCCGGTGGATACGCATTTGAGCACGGTAAACGCAGATTCCTCCGCTATAAGGTCAGCATAAAGCTTCTGAAGCAGCGGGTCTGCTTCGGCAATAAGCACTTTAAGAATACGCAAACAGTACCCCCCTCGTTTTACAAACCATAACCGATCACCTAATAGCTACATATATAAATATAAAAAAAGCGCTTCCGGGCGGGGACAACGGAGGGCAAAACACGTTCAAGCCGGCACATCTACTCATATCCCCTTTCCAAATGCGGGAGGCGCCTTCCGTTTCCAAAAGACACCCATTGGCCAGGAACCATGAAAAGATTCTCTTTCTTTCTTTAGGCCGCCTGACTCGGGGTCGCATATTCCGTATTTATTATATCAGCTTATATCAGAAAACAGTTTTCAGTCAAGGAACAATTAAATTACACGATGTTGATTTTTTAAAGCACATAAGATATGATGTCCCATGTCACGGGCATTAGTTCCGTATATTGGAAAATAAATACATGTCTTTCACTTACCCGAGGGGTGTATATGTTATGCAAGAAGATTCGGTCCGTTCGGTTGACAGGGCATTCGCTATATTAAAAGCTTTCAGCAGGGATGACCACAAGCTCACCCTGAGCGAGCTTGCGGAACGCGTGGGACTGCCGGTCACAACCACGCTCAGGATCGCCGGCACACTTGAGAAACTCGGCATGCTGCAGCGCCACAGCGACAGAAGCTACTCGCTAGGCAACCAGCTTTACCTGCTTGGCAACATAGCAAAGGATAATTTCAGGCCTCAGCAGATAATATACCCTTATATGAAGAGCGTCCGCGACGAGACGAAAGAAGCGGTCTCCCTCTACGGCGTGGCAGGCGAGTATAGGGTATGTTTCGAACACGTCGAGGGTTTGTTAAGCATGCGATGCGTCATGCGCGTTGGCGACAAGGCCGAATTGTGGGCCGGCGCCGGAGGCAAGGCACTGCTTGCGTTCCTCGGTGAGGACGTAATCGAGCGCGAGATAAAAAAAGCGCATCCTATAACGCCTACCACCATATTTAACGAAGATGAGCTTCGAAAAAGCCTGTCTGATGTCAGAAGCTTCGGATACGCCATAAGCAGAGGAGACAGGGAGGAGGGCATACTTTCGGTCGCGGTGCCTATTTTCAACAGAAAGGGCGGCGTCGAGTACTCCTTCTCCGTGGCCGGACCGGCGCAGAGATTCACGGAGGAAGCCGCGCTCAAGCTAGTGCCGTCGATACAGAAAATGTGCCGCGAGATAGAGTCTCAGCTATAATAGCCTTATCGTACAGACTGGAAAGGAGACGCATATGCCAAACCAGAACTGGAACCCAGAAAAATATAAAGACAACGCCTATTTCGTACCAGAGCTTGGATCGCCTGTGATAGATCTGCTCAACCCAAAACCCGGGGAAAAGATACTTGACCTTGGCTGCGGCGACGGCATTCTGGCCAAAAAATTAGCAGATATGGGCTGCCGCGTTGTCGGCGTCGATACAAGCCCGGATATGATAAACGCCGCAAAGGAGCTTGGCATAGACGCGCGTCTGCTTGACGGAGAGGCGCTTGACATCGAAGAGGAATTCGACGGAGTTATGAGCAACGCCGCACTGCACTGGATGCCTGACCAGTACGCAGTGGTGCGCGGCGTCTGGCGCGCATTAAAGCCCGGCGGGCGATTTGCCGCAGAGTGCGGCGGCGAAGGCTGTATCCGCATAATCCGAGAGGGCATGAAGATAGCGCTTATAAAGCGCGGGCTCGACTACAAATCGCGCAACCCATGGAAATACCCTGAGCTTGGGGCTTACACAAAGATCCTCGAAAACCAGGGGTTCAAGGTAAGCTACATCGCGCGCATCGACAGACCTACGCCGCTTAAACACGGACTCAGGGGCTGGCTTGAGGTATTCTCCAACAGCCATACCGCGGGATTCACACAGGAAGAAAAAGACGCGTTCTACTCCGATGTCGAGGACTACTGCCGTCCATTGCTTTACAGCGAACAAAACGGCTGGATAGCCGACTATGTACGGCTCCGTTTCCTTGCCTTAAAACCTGCGGCCTGAGCCAAACGATTAAGCGCCAAGATATACACAAAAAGGGTTTGGGGAATACAATGTCTCCCCCAAGCCCTTTCGTTTTTTATAACTTTGATATCAGGTGCCTGTAAATCAGCCCATGTTCACAAGCTTCGCTCTTACGCCCGATACCGCGCAAAGCTTGCTTTCGAGATCCTGCGCCGTCTTTTCGTCGCAGCAGAGCTGCAAAACCAGGAGCCCGGACGGGGAACAGGTGTTATCGCAGTTCTGATCGTGGAGCCCAAGCCTTGTACGAATGGAGCAGCCAAACTCAGTTAAAATCTTCTGCACCTCAACCGCGGCCTTTTCCCGCTGTTCGACCCTTACCACCATGATCTGGAAACAATTCATAACGACCCACTCCTTTACGCCATTAAAATAGACTTCCAACAACTGAGTCTATTTTAAACATAAAAATGATTTTTTAAAAGGGATCGCCGGCATCATCTGTCTATGCCTTGCCCTGAAGCCGCAGGTACTCGAGGCTGTTTTCGTACATATACTCTATCGGAGGCTCGATGCCGGTCCAAAGGCGCATCTGCTCGGCAGCCTGATATGTGTTCATCCAAAGCCCAGACAAAGTTTTACAGCCACGGGACGCGGCCTCTCTGAGCAACTTAGTCATCACAGGCACATAAACCACGTCGCACACGATGTTTTCCGGCCTCAGCAGGTCAGGGTCAAACAGGATTTCCTCACTTTTGGGGAACATTCCGACCTTTGTCGCGTGTATGACAACCTCATATCCCTTCAGAGACTCCTCTATGCTTTTGCCGGTCATCTCATCTATGGAACACACTGAAGGGAAATACCTGCTGACCTTTGAATAGAGAGCCTCCGCGCAAACATAATCTTTTGCTATGCAAAGGGAGCGTATGTCCCGCGCCCCTTTCATTGCAAGCGCGCAAGCTATCGCCGTCGCCGCCCCGCCGGATCCCAGTATCAGATAGTTATGTTCGGGTATATCGAGAAAGAGCTGCCTTTCAAGCGACAGCACAAAGCCTGTGCCGTCTGTGTTATATCCTATTTTCTTGCCGTCTTCAAATACTATGGTGTTGACCACCTCTGTGTATTTCGCCGAGTCAGCGAGTCCGTCCAAGTACTTATGGACCTGTGTTTTAAACGGCATAGTCACCCCGGAACCGGCGTAATGGAAGTTTTCAAGGTTCTTGATAACGGGTTCCAGCTGTTCCGCAAAGATCTCAAGAGGAACATAGAGGCAATCCATGCCAAGTTTCTGGTACACGCTGTTATGCATGAAAGGGGCGGCGCTTTGTCCCAACGGGTTGCCAATCAGCCCGAAAAATTTAGTATCGACTGACGTATTGAATATCCTTTCAACCATTTCTACTACCCCTCACTTAGAGCAACGCCAGGCTGATCGCCGGAATGTACGTGATCAAAACAAGAGCTATCAGAAACGCAATGATAAACGGCATGGCGTTCCTCGCTATAGTGACTACTGATATCCCAGTCATAGAACTTGCCACGAAAAGGTTTATACCCATTGGAGGCGTTACGAAACCTATCGCAAGGTTGACCACCATTATTATGCCGAAGTGCACCGGATCTACTCCAACGCCCTGTACAAGCGGCAAAAGGATAGGGGTCAGGATAAGGATCGCGGGCGACGTGTCTATTACCATACCGACGACCAGAAGGAAGAGGTTAATGACTATCAGGATAGCCACCTTAGAACTCACCATGCTGGTCACGGCCACAGCTATGGTCTGGGGCGCCTGCATTATGGTCAGCACGCGGCCGAAGGCCATGGCGCCTGCCAGGATGAACGTAATTGGTGCGTACGTGACCACAGCCTCTTTGAACGTCGCGACGACATCTTTTAAGGTCATCGTCTTATAGACGAAGCAACATACTATCAGCGCATATACGACCGACACGCAAGCCGCTTCGGTTGGGGTCGTTATCCCGCCGTATATGCCGCCTAAAATTATGACCGGCGTCAAAAGAGCCCAAAAGCTGTTTAAAAATATGTGCCAAAGGCCGTTTTTGCGGAGCTCGCGACAGTAAGCATCAAGCTTTTCCCTGTCTTCCCCATGCCTGCGGCAGTAGTACCACGCGTAGATCATGAGACAGAAACCAATAAGCAAGCCGGGAAGAATCCCCGCTATGAACATAGCGCCTACGGATACACCCGATGAAAGCCCGTAAAGTATGAATGGGATCGACGGCGGTATGATTACGCCAAGCCCTCCGGCCGTGGCGACAAGCGCGGTTACAAAGTTTTTCTCATATCCGAGGCTTATAAGGAGCGGAATGGTCATGGCTCCTATGGCGGCGACTGTCGCAGGGCCGGAGCCGGATATCGCGCCATAGAAAAGGCATGTTACGACCACGGCACAAGGCAAACCGCCCGTCTTGTCTCCCGCAAAATATGAAAACATATTGAAGAGTTTGTCAGAGACCCCGCCGCGAGCCATGATGATGCCGGAAAGCACAAAGAGCGGCACTGCTATGAACGGCGTCGAATCGACACCGCCTACCATCTGGCGAACTATGAATTCTATCTTGGCGGGGAAGGCCGGATTTAGCAGCTGGGGCACCATAGCCGAGATTCCCATAGTGATCCCGACCGGGACGGTAAGGATCAGACATATCACGAACACTCCGAAAACGTAACCTAACATCTCAAATTACCTCCCGTTTTTAAGCGCCGAAATATTGATGAAGACCTGCTGCACGCTCCTTATGATACCCAGTGCAAAACCGACCACCGAAGCGCCGTATATGGTCCACATCGGTATGACAAGCGCGGGGCTGGTCTGACCGTTGCTGATGAGGGTCCTCGTGACATTGACGGCGCCCTTGAGCCAATACGCCAATACCACGGCAACAAAGATGTTCACGCACATAAGAAGCACAGTGCGTCCTCTTTCGGAAAGCACGTTCAACAGGATATCGATGCGTATTGAAGACTGTCTTTTAATGCACAGAGATATGCTCAAAAAAGCGGACCATATGAATATGAACCTCGTGACCTCTTCGGCCCATGAAGGAGAATCGTTGAAAACGTAGCGCATTATAACGGCATATGTGATTATCGCCGTAATCAAAAACAGCAGGACAGTCATAACGAATTCCTCAAGATGGTCGTTTATCCATTTGATCATGGCGCTTACCCTCCTTGGATGTTTAGATGTATGGGGCAAATATCTTGAACATGTCACAAAAATTGACGTGCCCTAAAAAAACCGGAAGCCACGCCAGAAAATCAGCTGTGACTTCCGGCATCGTCGCTGCGGCTAGAGAGATGAACCGGCTTATCCTACTTCTCGGCCGATTTCACGGCGCCAAGAAGCTTATTAACGAGTTCAGTGCCTACCGCCTTGCTGATATTATCGTAGACCGGCTTCGATTTCGCCTGCATCTCGCCTAGCATTTTACTGTCCAGGGCAATTATCTGAACGTTATGTTTTTTAAGGATGTTGACCCTGTCAGCGTGGCGCTTATCGGCTTGTTCGCGTCCCCAGACTATCACCTCGCGGGCCGCGTCGCGCACGGTCTTCTGCTCGGCGGGGGTAAGCGTGTCGTAAATCTTTTTGCTCATAATTATCGTTATGTAGTGCAGAAGATGGTTGGTATCGATAACATATTTCTGGACCTCATAAAGCTTGGTCGCCACTATAACTTCATACGGATTTTCCTGCCCCGTAACGGTTCCCTGCTGAAGCGCGAGATACAGCTCGCTGAACGGCAGCGGCGTGGGGTTGGCTCCCAGCGCCTGCCAGTACTGCACGTGATACTTATTCTCCATCGTGCGCAGCTTGAGTCCCTTAAAATCTTCAATTTTTTTGATCGGCTTGTTGGACGAAAGCACGCGGAACCCCTGGTCGGCAAAGCCAAGCATGACTATCCCAGCCTTGGCGTATTCCGGTTCTATATCCTTCTGAAACTTATCAAGCGCAGAGCGCGCGACCTTCTTGTTGGGGAACAGGTTGGGGAGGTCAAATACAGCCGCTTTGGGAACGAAGTTCACCTGCGGCGCCGTTGTCTGGACGACGAAAGCAAGCTCGCCGTTCTGCAGGCTCTGGGTTATCTCTCGGTCGGAGCCAAGCTGAGAGTTTGTGAATACCGCAACCTTAAAGGCACCTTTTGATTTTTTTTCGAGGACTTCCTTGAGCTTGCGTGTCATCAGTCCTGTCACGGTGTCGTCGGTAGAGTCGTTCGCCACGGCGAATTCCTTAGGTGCGGCGTAAGCGCCTGCCGCAAAGAGCATGATACATAATACCGCTGTCAGAGCTATGAGCTTTTTCATATCATTACCCACTCCTTTTTTTGATCGGTCTCATCGTGCCTGATGAGGGCATTGCCGCGCTAATTTCCACTTGTTGGAACTAAAAGCTGATTATCGGAAAACAATTATACGATACAGTGTATTTAGGCTAATGTCAATATACCAAGTTTATAAAAATATATTTTTTTAATTTAATTAAAAGCCCCAGTAAGCAGAGCGCCTCGGATAAAAACTGAATGGAACAACAAAATATGCGAACGCTCTGTCTTACGGCGCTCGCATATTTTTATTAAATCCGGCTGACATTTTGCCGCTTTCTTTTTTAGCGCACAAAGCGGTTTTATCGCGCCGCTGACGGCGAAACGCTCATTCTCCGCGCAAATACATGGACTCCCACTCCTTGAACTTGTCCCCTCCGACCAGCTTCACATATTCCTCAAACGAGATCATGTCTGTATCCGGATTGTCCTCGGTGCCGTACTTTTTAAGTGCGCGAAGCGCCTTAAGAGAGGCCTTGACACCAGCGAAAAGCGAAGTCATAGGGTAGGTCACTATTTTGTAGCCCATGCTTAGAATATCCCACGCGGTCAGACCGGAAGCCGCCTCCTGGCCCGGGATCACCCCAAAATGCAGCGGCGCATTAACCTTGCCCGGCAACAGCTCAAGCTCGCGGCGAGTCTTGGGGAATATCTTTATCATATCGGCGCCTGCTTCTATATAGGCCGCCGCGCGGTCCACGGCCTCATCAAACTTTGCGTCCGTGCGCGCTATTATCGCAAAATCCTTGTCGCATCTGGCGGAGACTGCAGCCTTTATTTTGCCGACCATCTCCTCCGCAGATATTAGCCTGGGCTCACGGATGAAAGGGCAGTTTGGAGGAAGCGCCTGGTCTTCGATGAACAGCCCGGCTAAGCCGGCCTTCTCAAAATCCCTAACGGACCTTATCACGTTTATCGCGTTGCCGTAGCCGCCCTCGGCGTCCGCAAGGATAGGTATATCAACGGCATCGGCCATTTTGCCGCACGCGTCGACCATCTCGTTAAAGGCGAGCATACCATTGTCCGGGACCCCCAATATTGTGCCGTGCATCCCGTATCCTGTGGTTCCGGCCAGCTTAAACCCTGCGGCCTCTATCATCCTCGCAGACAGCGCGTCATAGGCACACGGCGCTATGAGAGGCTCGTCGCCCGCAAGCAGTTCTCTGAATCTTCTTTTCATAAATTTCATAATAATGTACATCTCCCGTCATTATTTTTCCATTATATGAAAATTAAATCTGTTAAACGAAAACCATTAAACAATACTATTTTTTTCGCGACCTGTCAATACTTCATGAATAAGGTTAGAACAAGGCCCCCTTTGCAAGCCTCTCTTAAGAGCGGTTTGAAAAGGGGGCCTTGTTGTTTTATGTTCGATAGCGTTTTATTAGACTGAGTTTTTTTTCTGTTTAAACATATCAACTATGACGGAGAAATGCCCCCCAATGCATATAAGCGCTCTTTTTTCGTCCACGTTCCAAAGCGCGTCTATTAGCTCCATATGCTCGCGCAATATTACATCGGGATCGCGGCGCGGATATACGGCGTGCATCACAAGGCGCATCATATCCTCGCTTATCTTCTGCCACATCACGTTAAGGTTGGAAAGTCCAAGGAATTGTACGATCGTGGTATGAAACTTCATGTCGCACCTCATGAAATCCACGGGCGACTCTTTAGCATCCTCCATTTCGCGGTATACCCCCGCAAGCTGTCCGGCTAATACCTGAGAGCGCCCGTCCGCTATAGCCCTTTTGACCGCGAACGGCTCTATCATCTCACGCAGTGTAAAAAGTTCCATTATCTTGGGTATGGTTATCTCCGACACTATGGCGCGGCGACGCTCCTCCCAGTCAACCCAGCCCTCCTGCGCAAGACGCTTTAGCGCCTCGCGAACCGGTGTCCGGCTGACACCGAACTCTTCGGCTATTGACCTTTCCATCAGGATACTGCCTGGCATGAAGTCGCCGCATATTATCTTTTCCTTTATCTTTTCGTACACCAGACTTGAAAGGTTCTGCTCCTTTTTTCGCCCGTTGCCGTTAGCCGAGTCCATCATTAAAAACACCCTCATTTTTTATAAAATCGCTTGGTGCTTTTTCGATATTTTAATATACCCTAGATATAAATTTATATTTTTTACACTATGGGATACCATTTACCTCGGCTATATTACCACACTTTGTTAATAAACAGCGAATACGGCAACAGGCGATTCTTCACGCCTGTTTTTTCTGCACCGTCGCGCAAGCGACGGCCACAACTATTACCGCACAGCCGACGAGCTCGTTCGGCGTCGGATACTGTCTTAACGCGATCGGTGTTATCACAAGAGCGAAAACAAGCTCAAGAGTACAAATAAGACTAACCAGCGACGCGGGGATGAACTTAAGGGCGCTGAACATCAGGCCAAATCCGAACAGCCCCGGGCCTAAAGCCGCGTACTGCATCAGCGCAAACACGGTCAAATCGATCGCCCGTATGTCCGACCAGCCGAGCCAGAGCGATTTACCGAGGATGACCATCGCGCCGCCAAAAAGATGAATATAAAAAAGCTGAATTAACGGATCCGTAGCGCCGTCCTTCAATATGCGTCTTGAGACCAGCGTCTGCCCTGATAGCCCGATGACGGAGAGCATTCCCCAGACCACGCCTTCAAAAGACACTTCGCCAGCGCGGGCGCCGCCGGCAAAACCCGCATAAAGCCCGATAATTATCAGAAAGCCAGCCGCTGCCTGGATCCATGACGGTTTTTCACCCGTTATGAAATATGAACCAGCCATCGTGACAAGCGGAAAGGTGTAATGGATCATAAGGGCCTGCGGAACCGTCAGATAGACACACGAAACGAGAAACCCGCAAGCGTTGAGCACCACTGTCAAAAAGGCAAGCATGATGTACGTGCACGCAAGCTTTTTGTCTATCCTGTACCAGCCTCGGCCCGACGTTAACGAGAGCCATATCCCCATGAGAAGCACTATCAGCACAGCCCTGTAACACATGACGGAGACCATGCTCAGCCCACGCGATCCTATATACTTTGCAAGCGGGCTCATGCCTCCCCATAGCATAGCTGTCCCAAGCGCCATCAAGACGCCCTTTGCGTAATTGCTTCTCATCCCGTCACCTTTTTCGCCTATATTTTCAGTCCTTCAATGAGGCCGTGCTTCGAACAATATTTTACGTAATTTACAAAGCGGACAGCAAGAGGAAAACAGCAGCCGTGCATTACGACGATGACGGCCCCGCAAGGGAACCGTCACCGCCCGTACGGTACCAGATCCTTCCCGTACACACCAGATTCTTATTTTTTCAATACGCTTAAAACGTTAAAGTTTTATCGGCTCGCTCTGCTCTCTTGTCACAGCCGGGTCAAAGAACTCTCCGAAAAGCACGTCCTCGGAAGGCTGGTCCCTCAGGATGGGAACAGAGACCCATGTGCTGTTCATATAGTGCTTAAGGGCTATGTTCTCAGATACCTGATTGTTGCCCCATGTGCCGCATCCCATGCTGGATGTCATCGGCATCCCGTTCTCCGCGGAACCCGCATTGGCCTTCGACTGGGGCTGCCTGACCATAACGCGCGTAACGGGCGCGCGCAGCGCGAGAGCCTTAATGTGCTCCTCGTTGTAGCTGAATATGCCGCATGAGTGGCCGCGCCCGCCGACCTTGTAGATCTCGTCGACCATTTTAAGCGCGTTCTCAAAAGCGCCCTCATACTTGTAGAGTGTCAGAAGGGTCGTGAGCTTCTCTCCCGAGAATTTGTATTCCTTGCCTATGCCCTCACTGTTCACCATTACGAACTTGCGGTCCTCCGGGATCTCGAAGCCGGCCCTGCGGCAAAGCACCTGAGGCGACACCGCGACCGTGTCAACTATGCGATGCCCGTTCTCGTCCCACATTGCCTTTTTGAGCAAAGCCCTCTGCTCGTCGGTGGCATGGTAGCCGCCCTCCTCTTCAAGCGCCTTCAGCATGTCGTCGTATATCTCGGCGCATATGATGAGGTTCCCGTCCGCGGAACAGCCGGAGCCGAAATCCGATGTCTTGCTTATGCGCGTGTTCCTGGCGGCCTGTTTCACATCCGCAGTCTCGTCGAACACCATTGTGGCGTTCCCCGCGCCTGAGCAGTATGCGGGTTTGCCGGAACTGTGCGCGGCCTTCGTCATAGCAGGGCCTCCCGTAGCCATTATGAGGTCGCAGCGTTTCATCGCTTCGGCGACAAGGTCCATGTTCACATCCCTGACGCACTGAAGGAAGTCGGGATTCTCTCCTATTGACTCAAGAGCGTCTCGCATTATCTCCACGACTTTGTTTGTCGTCCGCACCGTGCGCGGGTGGGGCGAGAAGACTACTACGTCGCGCGCTTTAAGCGCGTATATCGCCGTAACTATAGGAGTGAGCTCCGGGTTAGTCATGGGGATGAGGGAAGTTATGACGCCGGCCGGCTTCGCGTAGCGCGTGATGCCCTTTTCCGGTATCACCTCTATTGCGCCGACGCTTTTCTGACGCAGGGCATCCCTGAGCACGCCAAGCACCTTGTGGCGTTTGCCGTAGCGGCCGTTTCTGTCCCCGGCGCCAGCCTCGTCGACGCCCATCCAGCAGATCTCCTGGAATGTCTTGGGGTTGCCCGCGGCCCACGCCACGCAACGAACCATCCTGTCGACCTGCTCTTGCGTGTAATTTTCGATCTGTTTCTCTGCCGCCCTCGCCTTCGCGAATATCTCATCGAGACTTGCGATCTGTTCCGGTGTCACTTCGTGTTTTGCCATGGTATAACGCATCTCCTTAAAAATTGTTAACGTTGTATGAAATACAGAGTTTATAACGGGTCTAAAGCTACCGTTCCGCCCCTATATGACGGACGGAACGGGTTTTACTCTACTGTTTTTTCTTAAGCCTCATCTTCTGCTCGCGGACCTCTTCCATATACCACGGCGTGATGTCCTCCCACTGCCACTTCCTCCATGGCTTATCCTCTCCGCGCCTGCGGTATATGTCGTTGATGTTCCAGCAGCCCCACGTGACTACGGGCGCATTCTCCATGCGCACATCTATCACACAAGGTTTTTCAGAATCCAAAGCCTCTTTAAGCGCCGGCTTGAAATCCTCGGCCTTTGTTATCTTATAGCCCTTTATCCCATACGCTTCGCCGATCGCAGCGAAATCAGGGCTGTACGCCTCGCCGTCCCGCATGAACGTGGTTCCGAACTGGTGATCGTAATGCTGCCTTTCAAGTCCGGCTATAGTTCCAAATGCGCAGTTGTTCATAACCACCCATACCACCGCCACGTCGTCCATTGCCCCTGTGGCAAAAGGCGACACGTTAGTTCCCATACCGCCGTCTCCTATAAGCGCGACGACCTTCTTGTCCGGGTTGGCTATCTTCACGCCGAGCGCGGCAGACGGACCATAGCCCATGGTGCAGAGCCCGCCAGGCGCAACAAACGTGCCAGGTTCGTAGATATCGAACTGCTGTCCTACACCATTTTTGTTCCAGCCCACATCTGCCACCACGTAACCATCGCGCGGAAGCACATCTCTCAGATCCTTCAAGATCCTCTCCGGCCTCATTGGAAACCGGCCCGAAGTCTGGGCGTCAACCAGCGAGGCTCTGTACTTCGCTTTGGCTTCCGCAATAGCCCTTATTTTCTCCGGCCGCCTTTTGCCCTCGGGGTATTTCCTCCTGGCTGCAGCAAGTATTGCCTCCAATGCCTTCTTCGCGTCGCATATCGCGCCTATCACCGTATTGAAATTACGGCCTATCTCTTCCTGATTGATATCTATGTGGATGAGCTTGGTAGGCGGGATATCGAAAGTCTCGCCCCTGTACCACGAACTGCAGTCGGCCTCGGAGAGCCTTGTGCCTACGGCCAGCATTACGTCAGCGTCCATGGCCAGCGTGTTGTTGAACTCTGTCCCCCAAAAGCCCGTCATACCAACGGCCAACGGATTGTCATCCGGGATGGAGCCCTTCCCCATAAGCGTATAAAGCACGGGGATCTCGAGATGCTCCGCAAGCTCCTTAAGGAGCGGCGCGGCAAGGGATGATATGACACCTCCGCCCGGATAGAGCACTGGATCTTTTGCCTCTGCAAGCATCGTGGCTATCTTCTCCGCCGTAGCCTCGTCAAGCCCTGGCTTAGGCAGCTCGGGCATGTTTCTTATTCTTTCATCGAAGAAACGCGTATCCAGCTCCATCGAGAAAATATCCATCGGGATATCTACGAGCACGGGGCCTGGGCGTCCTGTGACCGCAAGACGAAACGCCTTATCCATGACCTCGGGGAGGAGCTCGGCGTGGTCCACCCTCCAGGCTCGTTTTACAAACGGCCTGTAGATCTCGTACTGGCTCGCATCGGCGTGCATGTTGACCTCCTGGTGCGGGTGGCGTCCAAAGTAACACGTAGGGACATCGCCTGAAATGACCACCATTGGGATTGAGTTGAGCCCAGCCTCCGCCACGCCTGTCGTAGCGTTTGTCAGGCCGGGGCCAAGATGCGTCATAACAACACCGGGCACAGTGCAGCCCTTGCCGCGCGCGTATCCGTCCGCCGCATGCGCGGCTATCTGCTCGTGACGCACCGATATGTACCTGATATTGCTGTTTTTAAGCGCGTCAAGAAATCCTATGACAGTATGGCCGCACAGCCCGAAGATATTCTCGACACCGCGCGACTCAAGAAATTTAACAAGCTGATATGCCACTAGATCTTTTGCCATTTTTATTCTTTATTCCTCCGTTTGTGTGGGATATACTACGTTAAAACATTTGCGAAGCTCGGCGACTGGGATCTGCCCCGGGGCAGAGGATTTTGACCCCACAGCGAACGTGAGGTCAGAGCCGAACAGGCCGCCTATTATGCGGGTCACCGCGCCCATGGGGCCCATCGACATCGTAATTATAGGTATAGCCGGGAAATTACGGCGCGCCTCGAGCGTGGCGTAAAGGACATCCAAGACGTCCTCCTCCTTGATAGGCATGGCGGCAAGCTTAAGCACATGAGCGCCCGTTTCAGCCTCGCGTTTTAATATATCCGCAAGATCTTCCCTTGGCGGTGTTTTTTTAAAATCATGGAAAGACACTATAAGCGAAGTATTTGTCCCTTCAAGGGACGCAAGCACCGTTTGTATCCTCTCTTTGCCATACGCCAGCTCAACGTCGATGAAGTCCGCCAGCTTGCCTTTTGCCGCTTCAAGGTAGAGCGCAAACTTTGATTCATCGCTGACCTTTTTGAATCCGCCCTCCCAATCTCCCCTGCATGTCAGGATCATAGGCGTATCTTTGACTATCGAGCGCACACTTCTTACCATACCCGCCGAAGCCGACACATCTTCTATAAAATCCCACGCGTCAACTCGGAGCTCTATTATATCGGGCGCGATCGCGGGTATATTCTCCGCCTCTGCAATTATCTCACCGCGATTTTTCCCTACGAGAGGGATACACACCATCGGTCTTCCGGCACCCAGGACACCGCTTCTCGCCGGTATCGGACGCGTCGGCCGCAACCTCTGTACCTGCCCCATAAGCCTGACCTCCCTTAAAGTTATTTTCATTATACGGAAATAAAACCCAACCTAAGGAAATATATATACCATAACGACAATTAATAAAATTGTCAAGATGCCATTTTTCATAAGCAATTCGCGCATTATGGCGGCAATACTTCCCTATTACCGAATAAAGCCCAAGGCGCAAGGAATGCGCCCTGGGCCTGCCGCTAAAGCTTATATAAGATCAGAGCTATAACAGGATACAGGCGTCATGGCTGCGCGTTCGCGCGCTATTCAACGCCGTTTTTCTTAAGATACTCCTTAGCTGTGACAAGACATCTGCGCGCATGTTCCATGCAGCCATACTTTTCCGCTCTGGCCAAGTGCGGCAGTTCGATGGACAAAACCGTGTCAGGACGCATAGCCTTGACCATGTCGGCTACGTTTATGGCGCCCTCTCCTACATAAAGGCGTGCGTCGCGTCCGGTATAAATGAGAGCTTCTTTATCTGTTCTTTCAGGGATCTCCATGGGTCCGTCGCATATGTGGGCCATATCAAAAAGCTCCTTGGGGCACGCAGCCAACTCCTCAACTGATACACGCGAACGCCACGCATGCAGAGTATCAACCATGAGACGCGCGTTCGGTCTGTTTACCGCACGGATGAGATCAAGGGCCCCCTTAAGATCCCAGACGCTTGCCCACGTGACGAACTCGAGGTTAACAGTGAGCCCGAACTTTGCGGCAAGGTCGCACAGCGAAGCGAATTGGTCTGTATAAAAATCTCTGTCGTCGGTCCAGACGCTGCTTATCACACCTTTCGCCCCAAGCGATGCGCCGGACTCCAAGGCCTGTTCGTAACATTTTACGTCGACCCCTTCGGCGATCCGGGCAAGCTCTATGTCGTGGATACCTATGCCGGTGTCTTCAAGCGCTTCTTTTAGCGCGTTGTAGCGCCGGCCGCCCACGGGTATGCTGAAATCTCTCTCTCCTTCTACCCCCATGTTGATATTTCTGATGCTTATATAGTCATAGCCTATGAGAGAAGCGTTATATGCCATCTCGACAGGCGACCAGCCCAGTACGGTGAGATGGGCCAGTGAATACTTATGTGACATGTTTTTTCCTCCTCTAATATCGTATTTCATATAACGGAAAATATTGCCGTTTTAGGGAAGCTATTAAACGATAATGATTCTTCCTTATATTGTCAAGCTGTTTCTCTATTTTTCCCATTCCTTGTTTGTGTTTTTCATTGTACGAAATCAAATATTGCTTGACAGAATATGGTGATGCTTGTAAAGTTTAAACACGATATGTAATATTTTTCATAAATCGGCAAAAGGGGTGCTGATGATGTCCATGAATTGGCCGGCAAACATAATTTTTTGCGAGGTGGGGCCGAGGGACGGCCTGCAGAACGAAGCTGCAATGCTGTCGTTAGAACAGAAAATAGAGTTGATAGAAGGCGTCGCCGAGGCGGGAGTACCGATAGTTGAAGTTGGTTCTTTCGTCAACCCAAAGGCAGTGCCGCAAATGGCGGACACAGATTTAGTCGCAAAGAGGATCAGACGTATGCCTGGGGTCGAGTATCGCTGCTTAGTGGCAAATAAAAAAGGAGTGGAGCGGGCTGTCGGCGCAGGCATATCCAAGGTGAAGCTTACGCTGTCAGCAAGCGAATCTCACGCCAAGGCAAACCTTAACAAGAGTATATCCGAGCTTTTGGACGGGTTCACGGAATGCGTTTCGTACGCCCGCGAAAAAAAAGCGGAGGTCTCGGGAGCAATCTCCACTGCGTTCGGCTGCCCTTTTGAGGGCAAAATACCGGTTGGCAGGCTTGTGGATATCACGTCGAGATTCATTTCTCTAGGGATAACAGAACTCTCTCTTTCAGATACGACCGGTATGGCAAACCCCCGCCAAGTGTACGACACTGTGTCGCTTATGCAGGATAAGTTCCCCGATGTCAGATGGTTCCTCCATTTCCATAACACACGCGGCATGGCCTTGGCCAACATTACAGCAGGCTTGAACGCCGGGGTCATACGCTACGACGCATCGCTCGCCGGCCTTGGCGGCTGTCCGTACGCGCCAGGCGCATCCGGCAATGTCGCCTCGGAAGACGTTCTGCATATGCTGGGCGAGATGGGCATATCCACGGGAGTGGATCTCGATATGATGATAGCGCTTGCAAAACGGCTAAGGCAGTGGGTCGGCCATCCTACGGACAGTTTTGTGCTCAAAGCCGGCAAGGTTTCCGATCTGGTCGCCATGACAGCCGCCAAAAAACAGCCGAGGTGAGATAACCAATATCCCAAAAACATGAAATCCCCCCTACCCTCTCAGTCCTAAGGCAAGGAGCGGACGGCTTGAGCCGTCCGCTCCTTGCCTTCATTCACAGGACACTCTGAACTTTTACCTGCTCATGATCCTTTCGATGTTGTGCTTGTACTCAGGTATCGCTTCCCACAGAGGGGTTCCGAGCAAACAGGGGAATTCATCGCAAAATCCGCAATGCGGTATCCCCCTTTCCATCGCGCACATGCGTACGCGGCATTCCATGCATATCACGCTTTTAACCCCCGGCTTAAGGCAGCCTGTGCATTTGAGGCGAGATGGCAGGATGAAACCGCCTCTTTCATTGTCAGCCGCGATTTGCGCAAGCTCCTTCAGATCGCCGGCAGATGTGGCCTTCCTGGCTTTGCATGCGTCGCAGTCCGCGCCGCAGCAGCCCATGTTACGCATCAATAAAAACCTCAGACTCAGGGCACGCAGCGTCTACCACGCCAATTTCGGCCACACTGCAGCCTGTTTTCTCAAGCTCCCGCTTTAGCATATCGAGAGCCTGCTCCACCGTGTGCCAATGAGGCTTGAAAGCGTTGTCAGCTATAAAAACGGCTCGTTGCGTGGCGCTCGAAACAGACGCCTCTTTCGTGTCCCGATAGTTCCAAAGCCAGCAGCAAACCTTCTCATCGTCTGCATAGACCACGTTGCGCGCTGATACGCAGACAGGCTCGTCTTTCGCGCCCAAAGGATAAAATTTTTCACCTTCGGCACCATAGCGCAACGTCAAGCCGCCCTTTAGCCTTGCGGCGTCATAGGCTCCCATCGGGGTGAGGCTCAGGGCGGATACGCAGTCATAGCAATCCACAACGCTTGAGACGTTCCAAATATCCCCCTTGAATATGCGCCTAAGCAAAGATTCAAGAGAGCTTCTGTATTTGCTGGGCTTTACGCCCATTTTGCCGTATACTTCCCTCCAGCCTGCTATATCGGGGTGAAGCATCATGGTGTCCGACGATATCCCAGTATCGCAAAGCCTATTTGCAAGAGAATGTTTAAGCCGCTCTATATATTCGTCCGTGCCGCGCACGAGCACATCCGCGGTGAGCCAACCAATGCGCGCGCAGGGAAAATCTCTGAGTATACCGCTGTCTATAGATAACTTCACAAAGGCACTCTCCTTCTGAAAAGTCCGATTTCTCGCAAACGCTACTTTGTAATCATTTTGCCAACTCTGTCGCACAGCATGGAGGCAAGCACGCCAACAGCCCACCCAGCCATTGCGCCGGCTATAAAAAGCGGGACTGCGTATGCCAGTATCCTTCTGTCCCCGACTATGTAGGCTACCACTGCTATCTGTCCGGCATTGAATGCGCACGCGCCGGCCGCGCTTATCCATGGCAGGCTGAAATCCTTGCCGCACTTTGTATGTAAAATCGCCATCGTGCATGTCGCAAGAAGCCCGCCGGCCATGCTGCACAGAAACGCAAACCAGTTTCCCGTTACAAGCCACGCAAGACATACCCGCAGCAACGTTACGGCAAAAGCTTCCCTGACGCCCAAAAGCACAAGCGCGAGCAGAGAGAAAACATTGGCGGCACCAAGCTTAATTCCGGGAAGCGGAAGCGGCATGGTGCCCTCTACTATGTTAAACACAAGGGCAAGCGCCGTCAGAAGGCCGGTTACAATAACCCTGCGCAGGCTCATCAGTAAGTAACTCCGTCCACACGGGACTTGCCTGATATCCTTATCTCAAGCCGGTGAGGCGCGCAGACCGCGCTTGAGCCCGGCTCTTTGAGCCAACCGCGGCGCACGCAATACTTATCGGGGCAATTTGCGTCCACCACAGCTATCTTTTCACCCTCGACACGTATCTTATTCCAGCCCCCGTCGCGCTCTATTGTGAATTCCTGCGGCGGCATGCCCGGCCTTAGCCTTAAGCTCCTTATCACTTTCCCGTCCTGTATGATATCCGCGCTGAGCTCGTCAGAACCGACACCTGCTGATCTCATATAAAGCCACACCGCAAGCAAAATCACAAATAAAATGGATAAAATGATATCGCCTTTTCTGAGACCGCGCTTCATTTGAGGACCTCAAGGGCCATTGTGCCGTCGGTCAGCTCAAAACACCCCTTTAGGTTAGGCGTTATAAAAACGGCGTTATTCCCATTCCCGCCCTTAACCAGCACGGCCTGAATAGCGTGCCTTTTCAAAAAAGCGGCGCCCCTGTCAAGGCCCATCACAAACAGAGCCGTGCACAGCGCATCCGCATCGGCAGATTGCTTTGAGACAACAGACACAGATATGAGATCAGACCTGGCAGGGTATCCCGTCGAAGGATCTAATATATGATGGTACCGGACGCCGTCTTTCTCAAAATATCGCTCGTAAGCGCCCGATGTAACTACGGATATGTCAACGGCATCCACAGTGGCAAAATATTCGCCGCGAGGCTTTTTCGGATGTTGAAGCCCAAGCTTCCACTCGCGCCGCTTGGGAGACTCACCAAGCGCGTATATGTTTCCGCCCAGGTCCACTATGGCCGATTTTACGCCGCGTTCTTTAAGCAACGCCTCTATCCTGTCCGCTATCCATCCCTTTGCAATGCCGCCAAGATCAAGGCTCTGGCCGCTTCCTACGGCAACGTAAGATTTTCCTCCTTTGTCATAAAAAGAGACACGCCTGTAATCAACCAAAGCGCGAGCCGCGTTTATCTCAGCGCCGCTTGGGACCCTAGCGTTTTTCGTGCCTATCCCCCAAAGCCTTACGAGAGATCCGATAGTCGGATCAAACGCTCCATTCGTCCTTTCGGCGTTTTTAATCGCAAGCGCCACAACTTCTTTAGTCTCAGGGCTGACCGCCACAAATCGGCCGGAATTTGCGTTTATCTTAGATACGTCGGATGTAGCGATATTTACGGAGAGAAGAGATTCAAGCCGCGTTATTTCGGCCATGGAGTCATCCAGCGCACGGTCAATCAAAGCCTTGTCCTTGCCCCAAACGGTCAGCCTGACCACTGTTCCAAGCCTGTATGACTCGCGCTGCGCGCTTGAAGGCTCCAACAAGCCGGACATATAAGTCCTTGCTGCCCAAAAAATGACGGCTATTGACAACACGGCTATGATTACGCTCTGTATTTTAGATTTGAGTGCCTCACCGTTTATATATGACAAACATATCCCCCCGAGGAAGCGGCGCGAGCATATTATCAAGTCAATCGCCGTTTTAAAACGCTTTATACGGCCTTAATAAACCACTTAATAGCTTATTTATTTATTGCGGTGTAAGCTCCTGTTGCAGGGAGGTACTTTATCGGGTCCAAAGCCGCGCCCTTGGCGTTGCGGATCTCAAAATGGAGGTGGTTGGTCGTGGCTCGTCCGGTATGTCCGACAGTGGCTACCTGCTGGCCTTTCTTGACCCTTTGCCCTATTCTCACGCCCATGGTTGCGCAGTGTGAATAGAGCGACCACAGTTTGCCGTCATGATTTATGATGATGACATTTCCAAAACCACGAAACCCTCTGCCGCCGTTTGAGACCACCTCAACAATCCCGTCAAGCGCAGCGTATATTGGGGTACCACCCGGAGCCAGCAAATCCAGACCCAAGTGTCTTCTGCGGCCCTTGCCGCTCGTGCGGCTGAAATATCCGCCAATCTTGCAAGCCTTAAGCGGCCACATCATATCTTTTATAAAATCGGGCGCCCCGCCCGAGATGATCTCTTCCGCATCCCAGTCTATGCCGCCCGTAGACGTCAGCTTCCTGTAAGCCGTCTCTATAGGATCCTCCTGAAGCTCCTGATAGTCAACCTGTTTAGCGCAGCACGTCCCACGCATGACAATAAGGGCTGAAAATATTACTGCAAGCGACATAAGCAGCGAATAAACGCTTTTGCGCCGCACAGAGGGGTTTTCCGACCCGGCGCAAAGATGTGGTGCCCAAGTTTTTTTCTTAGCCATATCAGGATCAGGCGCCATCCAAGACCTCCCGGCTCATTTATTTTTTAACAATATGATCCGCCGCATTTTAACACCATGCGGCTAGAGCCATTTGTCAACGATGAAATCGACCATCTCATCCATAATCTCCGGAGCGTTTCTGCCGTGACGCAATCGCATGGAGTGGTCGGCTCCCTCGATCGTATGAAAATGCTTGCTTTCCGGCGGCAGCTCTATCGCATCCAAAAGGTTCAGACAGCTCTGTTTTGAGAATATCCCATCCTCGCTGCCGCGGAACAATATGCATCCGTTCACTTTCACATGACCCAATATGTCCGGGGAGAGCAATGAACCGAGGGTAGAGAGTATAGGCATTTTCATCATGCGCTTTTGGGTCTCGCTGTAAGCCACAAGCCCGGTACCGCTCATTATAATCCTGTCTATCGCGGCATAACTGCAGCTTAGCGGTCTTACTGCGCGGGCCGCCGCTGACAGCGCTATCATGCCGCCAAGGGAAAAACCCCATAACCAGACCCGGTCAGACAGCGCGCGTCTGGCGATCTCATCTATCGCGATGAAAAAGTCTTCCTGCTCCTGCGCAAATGTCTTACCATCAAAAGCGCTTTGTATCCACGCGCCCAGATCATCCGCAAAGTCGGCTCTGTTGCGCGCTTTCCTGCTGGTTTCAACCAGCCAGGGGGTAAACCCGCGCGATGCGAGCGTTTCAGCCAAGCGGCGGAATTTGTTGCGAAATCCCATGTTAGCGCTGCTGTGCACTCCATGAAGGAGGACGATATGCACGCCTACCGGCGACTCAGGTATGCATTTCACTACGCGGATCTCCATATCTCCGTATGTCCCGCGCAGCACTATATCTTGAGATTGCAGGCTTTCTGTCATCGCATGTCTCCAATCAATGCCATACCGCAAATCGGAAGGCGAAATGTGTCTTTCGCCTTCCGGCTAGAGTTGCGTGGTGCGGTTACTTGCCCTTATGCGCCGCAAGCGCGACAGCCGACGCGATCGAAAGTAGCTTCGCTTCGGCAGAATCGGCGCGGCTTGTCAGGACTACGGGCGCCGCCGCTCCAAGGACTATCCCGGCCGTTTTGTTCTCAGCGAAATAGACTATCGCCTTGGCCAGCATGTTGCCGGATTCGATGTCGGGCACGTGAAGTATATCAGCGTGACCGGCGACCTCCGATTTTATCCCCTTGTGACGCGCTGACTCGGGCGAGACGGCGTTGTCAAGCGCGAGCGGACCGTCAACTATGCACCCCTTTATCTGGCCGCGGCGGTTCATTTGTGTCAGTATTGCGGCATCCACCGTCGGGGGCATCTCAAAGTTTACTACCTCTACAGCGGCCAGCGCGGCCACTTTGGGACACTCGACGCCGAACGCGTGCGCGAGCTCCACAACATTGTTTATGATATCCACCTTTACCTTGAGCTCCGGATACATGTTGAAAGCTGGGTCCGATATGAAGAAGATGCGGTCGTAGCCTTTTACCTCGTGGATGTAGACATGAGAGAGAGTCTTGCCGCTGCGCAGGCCTTTCTCTTTGTTCAGCACGCCGCGCAGGAAGTTCGCGGTTGAAACCATACCCTTCATGACTATCTGCGCCTGACCGCCGGATACTATCTCAACAGCCCTGAGCGCGGCCGCCGCCTCGCCGCCCCTCTCCTCTATCACTTCATAGTTTGCGGTATCGATGCCTAGCTTATTCGCAACGGCGCTGATCTTATCCGGATTGCCGACGAGAAACGCCTCGGCTATGCCGGCCTTGCGCGCGTTTTCAACCGCTTCCATCACCTCGTCGTCTTCAGCGCATGCCACACTGATTTTTTTGGGGCCGACCTGTTTCGCGTAATCAACCAGAGCTCCCAGCGTACGAATCTGTTCCATTTTAAGAAGAACCTCCCTTAAATAATTTATTGGCTATTTGCCCAGATGATACTTAACCATGATTAAAAACGCGCAACCATACGCGTTTAACTCTATTTCCCCTGATTCGTGTCAGTCCCGGAAGAGTCCGCCTTATGAGATTTTATTAAGGATCGTTTTGAACCGTATTGAGCTCTGTCCTTAGCATCCATCTCTTTATAGAACGACTCTATCCTGTCTAAAATATACTTTCTTTTTTCCTTCTCGCTCAAATTCTGCGGGATCTCGGACGGGTATATGGGATCTCCGAACACAACATAGATTTTGCGCGGGCGCGGAAACTTCATATGCGGCGCAAGCGCCCTGAACGTGCCTCCGACCCACGTCGGCACAACAGGAGCGCCGGTCTTCAGGCACATTATGGCCACGCCTCCTTCAAGCGGCTGCAGTGTGCCGTCCTCCGTACGATGACCTTCCGGGCATATAAAAACGCTCATGCCCTGCTCCAGGAAACCTATAACATGCTTAAGCAGCGCCGCCGAGCTGTTTTTGTTGTCCTGAGAAACCGGTACAGACCCCATGGCTCGCAGGTAAGCGCCAAATATAGGAACGCGGAAGAGCTTTTCCCATGCCACAAATTTTAGACGTCCCGGGTGAAACGCATACCCTACTGCCGGCGGATCAAGATAGCTTGCGTGGTTTGACGCTACGATCACAGCCCTGTCTTTGGGTATCTTCTCTTTTCCGGTTACCGTTAAACGGTGGTAGAGGTTAAAATATATCATGACGATGAACAGCGTCAGCCTATAAAGCACAAGACATTCCCCCATGGCAGATATGCGGCTTATTAAGCATACCCATTTACATGGAAATTGACAAGTTGCGAGGTGTCGATGATGGATTCAAAAAATAACGGCGGCGGCGCAGCGAGCGCTAAGAGCAGGTCAAATTCGTTGGCGGGCAGGCTGGTCAGGGATTTTTTCCTTGGATGTATAGCGCTGGTTCCCCTCGCTATCATGATTTTCGTCTTTTACTACATAATGCTGTTTGTTGAAGCGATAGGCGGCATGATTTTTGGGCTCACAAAATCCCTGCGTCTTACTATCGAGATATTTATACTGATTGTCGTCGCGCTCATATATACGGGAAGGAAACTTCGACGCCGCGAAAAGTGGATACTTAACATAATAGAACAGGGGATATCAAAAATACCATTGGCCGGAGGCTGGTATACAACGATACGAGATATGGTCCAGGCCTTCACATCGGGAAACGGCGAACGGGGCTACCTGGGGACAGCCAAGGTGCCGTGCGGGGCCGGATACGTAATAGGGTTCGTCACAAAAAAAGAAGTGCTTGGCGACGGCAGCGTTCTTGTGACCATATTCGTTCCTACGTCGCCAAACCCTACTACGGGGCTGGTCTTCTTTTTCCCCGAGGAATCCGTGGAATATATGGACATGACGCCTGAAAGGGCTTTCACTACTATAATATCGCTTGGAATGAAGTCGTAGAATGACTTTTGCAGGAGCAGGAAAGCCGGCACTTAAAATCACAGCGGAGGCGCATACCGAGATGGAAGAGAAGAAGATAGGCGTTGCGGCGATCATAGTCGAGGACCCCGAATCGGCCCTCAAAGTAAACGAGGTCCTGCATAAATTCGGATCTCTCATAGTCGGACGGCTCGGCGTACCCTACAGGGAGCGCGGCATCAGCATAATCTGCGTCGTATTGGACGGCACGCTGGACGAGATAAGCGCGCTCACAGGACAGCTCGGTAAGATAGACAGCGTGACTGTCAAGGCCGCGGTGTCGAAAAAATAGACGCGCCTTTTGAAAAAAGGCGCAAATACAATTGCTTAAGGAGGGCGCCATGCAAGAGACCCCGCGCGCAAACAGGCTTCACATAGGATTTTACGGAAGACGCAACGCAGGCAAGTCAAGCCTCATAAACTTGGTGACGGGACAGAACGTTGCGCTTGTCTCGGAACACGCTGGGACGACGACGGACCCCGTCATAAAAAGCATGGAGATCCTCCCTCTGGGTCCCGTAGCGGTTATAGACACGGCAGGATTGGACGACACCGGTGACCTTGGCGAGCTGCGTGTCATGAAAACCAAAGAGATGATGGACAGGACGGACCTGGCGCTGCTCGTAATATCGGCTCCCGACGCCGATTGTGACGGAACGGAGCGCGAAAAGAAGTGGCTGTCCGAGCTTAGGGAAAGAAAGATACCGGTCGTAGGGGTGTTAAATCAGATCGACAAAATAGCGCCGGGCGAGGTCGAGCCACTTCGCTGCCGTTTGTCCGACGAGCTTGCAATCCCGTTTGTTGCCGTATCCGCATTAAAAAAGACATGTCGCGCGGACCTGCTCTCGGCCATAGTGAGCAACGCCCCGTCCGACTTTGAGAGCCCGACTCTGGTAGGGGATCTCTTCAAGCCGGGAGCGGCTATCGCGTTGGTTGCGCCCCAGGATATCCAGGCCCCGAAGGGAAGGCTTATACTGCCTCAGGTGCAAGTGATCCGCGACATACTGGACAACGGAGGTCTTGCGCTAACTTCGACAGCCGACCGGTTCAAGCTCCTCCTTGATTCGCTGAAAGAGCCGCCGGATCTGGTTATAACCGACTCACAGGTGTTTGACTCGGTAAACGGTCTTTTGCCGGCGTCGGTCCCGCTTACATCTTTCTCTATCGTAATGGCTCGAAGCAAGGGAGACCTGGCCACGTTCGCAAGAGGCGCGCGCGCGATAGAGACACTGAGGGAGAGCGACAAGGTGCTGATAGCCGAGGCATGCACACACGCGCCGCTGAACGAGGACATAGGGAGAGAGAAGCTCCCAAGGTGGCTGCGGCAGAAGGTGGGCAGCGGGCTGACGGTAGATATCGCAACCGGGATAGACTTTCCCGCAAACATCAGGGACTACGCTCTCATACTTCACTGCGGCGGCTGCATGTTCACACGAAAACAGCTTATGTCCAGGCTCATCAAGGCCGAAGCCGAGGGGGTTCCGATAACCAACTACGGCATGGCGATAGCGCAGCTTAACGGCATGCTTGAAAGGGTACTTCAGGTATTCCCCGAGGCAGCGAAGATGAATTAGGCGTTTTGCTTCAGCGCGCAACGAGTACACGTGCTTCTTAACGCGCGGCGCATGTGAAATGCCCGCGCGATGCTCTGTCTTTGTGTGCATAACTTTCAAATTTATGTTATGCTACGCTTGTTCGGGCGTCATAGCAAATTCGGCGTCCTAAAATCAAGGAGGATGATTGTTGGTGAGTTCCGACATATCCGGTAGTATTTTCCTGTTGGCCGTTATGCTGGTCCTGTCTGTATACTTCAGCGCGACAGAGACTTCGATAACAGCGACAGGAAAAGGGAAATTACGCGCACTGTCAGAAGAGTATCCTCATCGCAAAAAAGCCTTTTTATGGCTTGCTAACAACACAGCCAAGGCTATCAACGTTACACTCATAGGCAATAACCTTGTCAATATAGCGGCAAGCGCCGTAGCGACATCAGTGACTATAAAGCTTTTCGGATCACTAGGCCCAGTGCTTGCCGTCGTGATCATGAGCGTGCTGATCATCGTCTTTTGCGAGATCCTTCCCAAAAACGTTGCGATAGTCAAGAGAGAGAGCATACTGCTTCTCGGGCTTCCTCTTCTGCGTTTCTTCAGTTTTATAATGTCGCCGCTGACGTGGCTTTTGCTTGTGACGCTTAAATGCGTCGGCAGGCTTGTAGGCATGGACCTCGTTTCGTACAGCTCGCTTGTCTCAAGGGAGGAGATAGAGCAGATAGTGGCTGAAGGCAGCGCCGTCGGGGCGCTTGAGGAAGATGAGCGCAGGATGATACACAGCGTCATAACGTTTGAAGAAAAACGCGTTTACGAGGTGATGGAGCCTCGCATGGACATCTCAGCGATAGAGGAGAGCGGGACCGCGGAGGAAGCGGTCAACATCTTCATCCAGAGCGGCCATTCGCGTATCCCGGTATACAAAGAAGACCTGGACAATATAATAGGCATACTCTACGCAAAAGACCTCTTAGGGCCGCTGCTCGCCGGCGATAAAAAGATATCGATACTCAAACTGATGCGTAGCCCGCTTTTCGTGCCCGAGACAATGAAGACGGACGAGGCCCTTGACATGATGAAAAAATACAAGACGCACCTTGCTATCGTAGTCGACGAGTACGGCGGCACAGCGGGACTTATCACGCTCGAGGACCTCATAGAGGAGATCGTCGGGGATATACAGGACGAGTACGACACAGAGATACCGGAGATAATGAAGGAGTCGGAGGACACATATTTGGTTCAGGGGCAGGTCAGCATAGCGGAACTTTCAGAGGCACTGGACTATCCGTTTGACGAGGCGTTCGAGGACGTCGATACCCTTGCCGGAATGGTCCTTGAGCTTTCCGGCGATTTTCCGAAACAGGATCAGGTCATTTCGTACGGCGCATGGGATATCCACGTGCTAGAGGTGCGTAAGCACAGGATAATGCAGGTGCGTATGAAATATATAAAGGAGCGTGAACAGGAACCGCTGTCCGACTGATGCAGCCGGCATAAAAGCCGCTTGTGAGAGCGAGTTATGATTTTTTAAGCATCATTATGTCGTGGGGTTTGATCTTCACGAAGATAGCGTCGCCTTTTCTGATGCCGCGCGCGCGCTCCTTGGGCAGCTCAATGCGGATATTTGAAAAATCAGAAGACGGCTCAGCTCCGTCCGGCAAAAGCATGACAATTGTTGAGAAGACGTCCTGTGTGACGCGCAGGACAGTGCAGTGTATTGTATTTTCTCCTCCTTCGGCGCATGGCTCAATGTAGTGGGCTCTAACTCCTATATATCGTGCATCGCCGTCTACGGGAGCAGGGCAGCAAAGATAGGTCTTCCAATCGACGGCCCACACTTTATCCTCGCTGACCCTCTCTATCCGCGAGTAGTTCTTGCACCCAAAGAGCAGGGCCGCGGCAAGGGTCCGCGGCGCCTCGAAAAGATCATCGACAGTGCAGACCCGCTCAGTACGTCCCCTGCTCATAACGCATACCTTACCGCATATCCTGTAGACCTCATCGCGGTTATGCGAGACATATATAGTGGTGCCTCCGAAATTCTCAAGCAGGCGCACAAGCTCCTGTTCAAGCTGCCAGCGAAGATAGCTGTCAAGCGCGGAAAGCGGCTCGTCCAGCATTATTATCGAAGGGTCGCTCGCCAGTATCCTTGCAAGGGCCACGCGCTGCTGCTGCCCGCCGGACAGCTGTACGGGATAATGGTTTTCAAGCCCGCTTATATAGAGGCTTTCCGTCAAACAGGCGAGCCTTTTTTTCGCGTCCTCTTTAGCCATCCTGCTTATGAGCACGGACATGATGTTCTGTTCAACCGTCATATTGGGAAATAGAGCATAACTCTGAAAGAGCAGCCCAACACGCCTCTTTTGCGGGAAGACGTCTATCTTTTTTTCGGAATCAAAAAGCGTGATCCCGTCGATGACGATGCGCCCCTCGTCAGGCCGCTCCACCCCGGCTATGCATTTAAGCGTCATGCTCTTGCCGCAGCCGGATGCGCCAAGCAGCGCCAATATCTCGTTTCCGGCCTCAAACTCCGCGTCAAGCAAAAAACTTCCGAGCCTCTTCTTTATTTTTACATATAAGGACATGCCAAACCCCTTTTAAACATCGTCCGCAAGCGCGCCTCTGCCGGCGCGCGTGGGTTCCTTATAACGTTTCTCCAGCATATTGACAGTCAAAAGAACTATGAAGGATATCACGAGGTTCACCGCGACCCATTTATAAGCCAAAGAGTCATTGCCCTCCCTCCAAAGCTGATAGACCGTGGTCGATATCGTGGCGGTCCTTCCTGGGATATACCCCGTAACCATCGTAGTCGCGCCGAACTCGCCCAGCGCGCGCGCAAAAGCAAGCACAGTGCCCGCCAATATGCCCTGTCTGCAGTTGGGCATGATCACACGCCAAAATATAAACGTGTCCGAGAGCCCCAGCGTCTGTCCGGCATACGCAAGCGTCTTGTCGAAGGACTCGAACGCGCCGCGCACGGTGCGGTACATCAGCGGGAACGTGACTATAGTGGTCGCAAAAATCGCGGAATACCAGGTCATCGTAAGCTTGAGCCCGAACGCCTCAAGGACACGTGAGCCGACAGGCCCCATAGGACCTATTGTTTTAAGCAGAAAAAAACCTACGACAGTCGGAGGCAGCACGAGAGGAAGAGTGAGGACACAGTCGAGGAAGCCCTTGACCGCGCGCGGCACGCGCGCTATGTAGTATGCAACGCAGATGCCCAGGAAAAAGGTGATAAAAGTCGATATTGACGCGACTCGCAGCGAGTTATAAAGCGGAAACAGATCCATGGCGTGATTCTCCCCGTCAAGTCAAAACACGAGGGAGCCGGCTGGGTAACGGCAGGCTCCCGTAACTGAAGCCATTATGTTTTATATCCTATTTTTCAGGTATAGAGAAGCCTATGCTCTTAAAGACTTTAGCCGCCGCATCGCTCTTGAGATAGCTCATGAAGGCCCTTGCCGCAGCTTCGTTTTTCGTGATCTTGAGTATTGCCGCGGGGTAGACCACGGGCTTATGGCTGCCCTTTGGCGCCTCCGCCACGACATCTACTCCGCGAGACGTCGCCGCGTCGGTGCTGTAGACTATTCCGCAGTCAACAGATCCTGACTCTACCTGAGCCAGCACTTCCTTGACGTTGCTTGCATAGCTTATCTTGTTCATCGACTTGAGTTTATCCCACAGCCCGAGGTTTTTATATATCTCCTCTGCATACTGCCCAACAGGCACATCCGCGTTGCCGAGCGCCATAAGAGAGACCTTGTCGGTGACGACGTCTTTAAAATCGCTGATTCCCTTAGGGTTATGCCCCTTAGGGACCACCATGACGACTTTGTTTGAGACCAGATTAAATCGTGTCCCTTTAAGGACAAAATCCAGCTTCTTTGGGTTGACCTTGGGATCTGCGGTTATGTCGAGCTGGTCCATCTGTTTTTGCGCTGCCGATATGAATATATCGCAGTAGGCGCCCTGTTCTATCTGTGTCTTAAGCGTGCCGCTTGAGTCAAAGTTAAAGACTATGTCGATGTCGGGAGCTGCTTTTTTATATTGTCCCGCTATCTGATTCAGCGATTCCGTAAGCGAAGCCGCCGCAAATACGGTTAGTTCGGATCCGGCGAAAGCCGCTGACGCGCCGGATACGGCCGAAAAACAAAAAAACGCGGCAGCAAACGTAAGCATTGCCTTTTTGATCGATTTCATTTCCCATCTCTCCTCCTATATGCAACTCTGTAACAATCGCGGATAATTATAAGGCAGACGGGTTATTTTTGCAACCAAGTTGTATTAATTTACGCGGCCGGCTACAGCTTTTCTGTAACCCTGCCGTCCGGCCAGTAGTATCTCGTTATAGGTTTGCCAAGCGCCTGCGATGGGGGCCCCTCTTTGCCCTGCCACCTGACGGTGGTTTTCGCCGGGTTGCCAAACCTCACACGTATCGGAGTGTCTCCTTTGACCTCGTACTCCCTGGCCTCTCCCTGTTTCATTAGGCCCTCGAAAAACACTGACGTCCCCTGGCTGACTTTGATCCATACCACTCCGGACGACGTGATCTTAAGGACGGCTGACGCGGCCTCCCCTGTTTTTTTCTGAACAGCGGCTGCCGCCTTTCCGCCGGACTGGCTGTCTGTCACAACACCGCCGTCCATCCATGATACGTCCACAGACGCCGTCGCGTCCAAAGACAGCGCGGCGTCAGGAGAAACCGACGGCTGAGATGAAGGGGCCGGCACAGTCTCTTTTTTCAAGGACGCCATAGGCGCGGTCCCCCCCTCATTAGGATTGGTGGAGACGCTCATGAAATCCCCCCGATAATGCCATGTCAGCCAAATAGCGGCACCAATCGAAATGGCCACTATGACGTACAGCCATACGTATGACTTCGGTTTGAAGACCTCGGGCGCGCCGCCGTAGCTCTGCTCCGCCGCGCCGGCTTTTATTATAGAGGACTGCGTTATCTTCATGTCCTTCGTAAGACTGTCATATATGTGCCATATGTCTTCGGCGCTCAAGTATTCACAGTACTGTCTTAAGAAACTGCGGACATACAGGCCCGACGGAAGAGCCTCGATCCGCCCCTCTTCTATCGCGGTCAGATAGCGTTTGTTGATCTTCGTTTTCTGGGCTATATCATCTATCAAAAGCCCCTGCGCCTCGCGGAGACTTCTGAGCTTTGACCCCAGCTCTATAAACTGCGCTTTTTTACTCTCAGGAGAGTTGTCCCTCGTTTCCACGCACAGCACCCCCTTGCGCCTGTTTCCTCATTTCCCTTATGACGAGGCGCGGATCAGGCTGTCCGAACACCGCGTTCCCTGCAACCGCCACATCGCAGCCGCATTTTACGGCGTCGGCCACGTTTTGAGGACCAAGCCCGCCGTCCATCTCTATAAGAAAGTCCCACCCGCGCTCTTCGCGCCACCTGGCCAGATCGGACACTTTACCGAGCACCTCCGGTATAAATGACTGGCCGCCGTAGCCCGGATTAACGGACATCACAAGCACAAGGTCCGTCATGTGAAGGATCGGCAGCAGAATTTCGGCAGGCGTGCCTGGGTTTATCGACACTCCGGCCCGGCACCCGGACGCGCGGATGCTCTGCAGCACCCTGTGGATATGCGGCGTAGCCTCCGCGTGGACGGTCAGAACCGAAGGTTTTTCCGCCAGGAACATGGCCGTAAAAGCTTCAGGCGGCTCCACCATTATATGCACATCCAAAAAAGCGTCAGGGTACCTTTTCCTGAGAGCTCTCACCAGGGAGGGCCCATAAGATAGGTTAGGCACGAAGCGGCCGTCCATTATATCGACGTGCAGCCAGTCAGCCTCACCGCCCAGGCTCTCTATGTGGCGCTCCATGTTCAGCACGTCGGCAGAAAGCAGCGACGGCGCGACGAGCAGCGTCTTGCCAGATTTAAGCGCCATCATTTGAAACGGTCCTGCCATACAAAGTCGCCTCCGAGGTAAATCATTATAGTCGCCTCTCCGGAATAGGGCGCGTTTATCGAGATATACTCCCCTCCGTTCACGGTTGCGTCCTTAAGCACCCTGGTGCCGGAGGAATCCGTCAGTTCTATCTTAAGAGACAGCGGCTTAGCGAGCGGCGGCACCTGATAACGAACCTTCGCCGTCTTCTTGTCGGCATTCTGTGTCGAAACAGGCTCGGACACAGATGGTGACGCCTGTTTTGCCGGTTCCTTTTTAATCTCCTGCGGCTTAACCGCAGCAGAATCCTGCGCTTTAGGCGGCGCCTGAGACGGTTCCGGATCCTTTACCACGACGGTCCTCACTGCTTCGGGCCTTCCGCTGTCCGGTTCAGCTGCCGCAAGTGAGTCCGGCGCGCTCTCCCCGGCCTGCGGCGCCCTCGCCACCGTTATGTTGACCTGTGTCCCGACCGGGACCTTAGCACCGGCCCTGGGCGCTGTGGACAGCACCGTACCAGGCAGCGCGGATGAAGACGGGGATTCAGAGACGGCATTCGGCACGAGTCCTGCCTGTTCAAGCATCTGCCGCGCCACCTCGGCATCTTCCCCTCTCAGGTTGGGGACCTCTATGAATGAACCGCTCTCGGCGCTCCCTGAGCTCACAAGCAGGCTCACCATGCAATTCGCGGCGACCTGTTGCGGCGCGGCCGGGTTTTGGGCGATGATGGAACCGGCAGGCTTTAACTTGTCGGTTACGCGTACTATCTTGCTCACCTTAAATCCGGCTTCACCCAGTTTTCTGACACCGTCCTCGAATTTAAGCCCGCGGACGTCAGGGATGGGCATAACGGCCCCTCCTTTGCTGACGCGCAGGACGACGACCTTGCCTTTTGAGACCTTATCTCCGGGAGGCAGGCTCTGGGACACAACCGTATCGACTTTCTGCGGTGAGTCGATTTTGTCAACTTTGGCAAGAAGACCCTGGCTCTGCAGAAGATCCACGGCATCCACGAACTCCATGCCTATGACAGAGGGGACGGTTATATTTTTATCCTCGATGAATATGGTTTTGATACCTATAAATGCGCAGAGCACTATTGTGAAAAACGCTATTATCATGCCCCAGCGGTGAATTTTGCTCATTCAGAAGTCTACCTCCGTCCTATTTACGCTTCGCGAGAAGCGCAAGATAGAAACCGTCTATCCATGGCAGCCCGGGCCATATCACTGTCCCGAACGGCCTGCCTTTGACCGTCAGTTTGTGGCGCCTTTCCACCGGCAGCTCCATAAGCTCAGGGTGTTTCGCCAAAACAGCGGCCACAACCTTTTCGTTCTCCTCTCTGAAAAGACTGCACGTACTGTATGCGATTATCCCGCCCGGCACCGCAAGCGAGACCGCTCTGTCAAGAAGCTTATACTGAAGTGCCGTTGATTCGGCCAACATCTCAGGCATATAGCGCCACTTTCCTTCCGGATGCCTCCCCCATGTACCGCTGCCAGAGCAGGGCGCATCCACGAACACTGCGGAGGGGCTCTTTTGCGGCTCCAGGTCAAAAGCGTTCCCAACAACGAACCGCACCCTGTCCGCGGCATGGATCCGCATCATCTCAAATCGAGCGGATTTCACCTTTGGTTCGGATAGGTCCCATGCCTCTATCTCAAGATCTGGGATCAGGTCGGCAAGCTGCCCTGTCTTAATGCCGCGACCACAGCACATGTCAAGAAGGATGCCGCCTTTTATACGCTTTGCTATCTCATCCGCCACGAACATAGACGACTCGCTCTGCGGGGTGACCTCGCCTTCTTTGAATCCCGGTATATCAAGAGGATATGGATTTGAAGGCGTACGAACAGAGTAATCCAGAAACGGCGACGCCCACGCTTTTTTGTCCGAGGAATTGTATCTTTCAAGCCAGGCGTCTCTGTTAACGTGTCTTGAAAGCCGCAGAGAAAGGTACGTCTTCATTCCGCTTAAGCGCACAAGCCTTTTGGCGTCGTGGATGGACATATCCTTAGACCACATGGCGGCAGCCCATCCCGGAACGCCCCAAAAAAGGGCCTGATCCCTCAGCGCACTGCTCTTTTTAAGCTCCTCCAGATATGGCTTCGCCTCATCAGCCACAGTATGCAGCACCGCGTTGACGAGCGATATGTCCTTTTCAAGCCCGGCTGACTTTATAGCCTGGACGAGCCCGTTTACCAAAACAGGCAGAGCGAAATACCGAAGCTCCACTATGCCGGCTATCCCGACAATAAGCGCATTGTGCGTGAGAGTATTTATCTCCTTAAGGTTGCGCCTGCAGTAGCGCATAAGCAGGTGTTTCCACAGCCCCTGCCTTCTGAGCGAACAGTAAACCAGCGTCGCGGCAAGCTTTCTGTCGGACACGGCGATATGCGTATAAACCTTTCTGAGCGCCTCAGCAGCGAAAGCGCCGTCACACGCCTCGCCGTAAACCTGAAGCGCAGCTTCTATGCCTCTCATTAGTGGAAATCACCTCTATAAGCGGACTACAGCCGCTGCTTCATGGTGCGCAAAAAGCGAAAATAAGGAGGCGGCGCCTGCGCCACCTCCTATAGTTTACACTATTTTCTAATCCCTGCGCATGTCTCGAAGAGCAAGGAGCCTCAGGAGCTGCAGAACCGTCATCACAAGCGCAGCGACATATGTCAGCGCCGCCGCGTCGAGGACTGCCTTCGCGCCGCCAAGCTCGCCCTGCGTAAGCAGCCTGGTCTCTGAAAGCAGCTTTAGTGCGCGCGCGCTGGCGTCAAATTCGACCGGGAGCGTCACTAGGTGAAACACAAGCACCCCGCAGAACAGCATTATACCTAAGTTCAGCAGGTTCAGCGAACCCATTATAAGCCCTATGAAGAAAAGCGGCATCGAAAGCATGGAGCCTATGTTAACGACAGGCACTATCGCGTTGCGAACGCGCAAAAAACTATAACCCTCCATGTCCTGCACCGCGTGCCCAACCTCATGCGCGGCCACACCTATCGCCGCTATGCTGCGATTCCCGGCCACCGCATCGGAAAGACGCAAGACTTTGGACGATGGGTCATAATGGTCTGTAAGCTGCCCCGGTATCCTCTCAACCCTGATGCCGTTCAGCCCAAACCTGTCGAGCAGTACGCGCGAAACCTGATCCGCGGTTACGCCGCTCGCAGCCGGCACCTCGCTGTACTTAGCGAAAGTGCTCTTCACCTTGAACTGCGCCCATAACGAAAGGACGATCGCAGGTATCAAAATAACAATTGTCGGATCAAAAAACGGATAGAACATATTTACCGCACCTTTCACAATGAGAGATGACAATAGTCTACATTAGTCAAACTGCTTTTGTCCTCCGTAAAAATCCGCAATCCCTTCAACGACCCTCTCCTGTTCCTCCGGGAGCAGCTCGGGAAACATGGGAAGCGCAAGCACTTCATTTGATAGCTCTTCGGCCGCCGGGAAATCTCCCTTTGTAAAACCAAGGTACGAGAAGCATCTCTGCAAATGAAGCGGAAGAGGGTAGTAAACCCGCGTCACAACACCTCGGCCGGCCAGGAATTTCTGAAGTTCGTCCCTCTTCTTGGCACGTATCACGTACTGATGATACACGTGCCTGTTATCGGGCTGCTCTATAGGCGGTTTTACCACATCAAGAAGTCCTTTTTCAGCAAACAGAACCAGGTAGCGTTCGGCAACTATGCGGCGTTCTTCGTTCCACTCCTCGAGATGGCGGAGACGAACGCGCAGTATGGCCGCCTGGATGGCGTCAAGCCTGCTGTTTATGCCAACCTCGTCGTGATAGTACATTTTTCCGGAACCATGCACGCGGAGGCTCCTTATGTGTTCTGAGCGCGCTTCGTCGCCCGGTATAGACACGAGGCCGCCGTCACCGTAGCAGCCTAGGTTCTTTGTCGGGAAAAATGAAAAACAGCCCACGTCCCCTATGGAGCCCGCATGACAAATCTTGCCGTTTATCCTTCGGTGAGATCCTATGGCCTGGGCACAGTCCTCCACAAGCGCGATCTCCCGCCTTTTGAGCTCGTCCTTTATAACCTCGAGCCTGCACGTCTGGCCAAAGAGGTGTACTGGTAGGACTGCTTTCGTGCGCGGCGATATCTTTTCAAGCACAGCCTCCATCGAAATGTTGTAGCTGTCAGGCTCGACATCGGCAAACACCGGCACGGCGCCGCACCTTGTGATTGAGCTCACTGTTGCAAAGAACGTAAATGGGGTGGTTATGACCTCATCCCCCTCTTTGAGGTCAAGCGACATAAGCGCAAGGAGCAGAGCGTCCGTCCCCGACGCAACGCCAACCGTACTTGTAACTCCTAAATACGCGGCTATCTCCTTCTCAAGCGCCTCCACTTCGGGGCCGAGTATAAAATGCTGTGATTCAAGCACCCTGTCTATGGCCACCTTAACCTCTTCCCTGACCCTCGCATAGTTTCTTTTAAGATCAAAGGAAGGAACGCTCTTCAGATCGTCCATGTCATATCAGCTCCTTTTAAAATCCTGTCTGTTCTCTTGTGCGTGAGCGCATGTTTTATCTTTAACAGAGGCGACCGCGGCATGTTTCTTTTCGGGGACGGCAAGCGCCCTGTGGGAATGGCGGAGATGCTCTCTCATGAGCCGTTCGGCACTATCTGCGTCTTTGTCCGAAATCGCCCTCAGTATACCTCTGTGCTCCTCTGTGCTGTAATTGATATCTTCATCGAAAGAATCATAAAAAAGTATGTAAACGTTTGTGCGGAGGATTATATTTTCCACGTACTCGCGAAGTATCACGTTCTTGCTCGCCTCTGCAAGCATTCTATGGAACGTGTTGTTCACCTCAAGATACGCGTCAAGGTCACGCGCCTTAAAAGCTTCCTCCTCCGAGGACAGGACTTCCTCAATTCTTTCCAGCGTCTTGCCGTCTAAGCCGTTGACGCACGCAAGACGCACGCTGAATGTCTCAAGGTACTCGCGCACGGCATAAGCGTTTTGCATCTCTTTTGCGGTAGGAGCCGCCACGCGCGCTCCGCTGTTCGGGACTATCTTTACGAGCCCCTCAGCGGCGAGGCGGCGAAGCGCCTCTCTTACCGGCGTCCTGCTGACTCCCATATCGCTCGCTATCTTAACTTCAGGCAGCCTCTCTCCAGGCACAAGCTTCTTGCCTATTATCCTGGCCCTGAGCTCAATGTAGACGAAATCGGACGAAGTGTTATAAAACCTTGCACGGTGGATCACTGCAAAAACCTCCTGTAAACGGCACAAAAACATCTGCTTCTGCCAATGTAGAACAAGAACGTCTAATCTTAGCACAATCCGACTCATTGACAAGAAGAACAGTGTCCTGAATATTTTAGCACCTGCTCGTCTATTTGGCCGACACGGCGCGCGCGCAAAAAAACAAACGCTTTGACAGTGGCTCTCTTCCCGGATAGAATTGCCGTATGAAGAAACGAATGTTGGTCCTATACCTTTCGCTTGGCACTATAATAGCTTATGGGTACGCGCTTGGCGGCGCCGGTGGATACCTGTTCGGCAAGGGGCGTCCGTTTGTGGCGGCAGCCGGCCTTGTCTGCGGCACTTTGTGCGCGTGGGCTGCTCTGCGTCTCTGGAGAAGCTATCTCAACGACATAGAAGAACACGACGAACATGCGGACCACACCGCGGATGACAACGGCAACGGCTAGCGTCTAAAATATTCGGCAACTTTCAAGGCTATTTTAGCTGACGCTCCGCGTTCAAAAGGAATCTCCGAATAACCCTCCACTATCCTCCTGAGCTCCTCTGGCGAACGCAGGAGGTCCGCTACAAGATCCGCGACCGTCAATGGCGTCATTATTCCGCGATGTTCGGGGACTATCATTTTGCCAGCCAGCCTGTTGGGCAGCGAAACGTACTTTTCCCTGCCGCTGTACCAGAGGACAAGCTTCTTCTTAAATCTTCTCGCTCCTGGAAGCGAGAGGGGGATCATCCCCGCAAGGCCGTCAAGCGGTATGTTCTCCGCCTCGTTCAGCGGCGCCACCATGAGAAGCGGAACACCCAGCGACACTATCTGCAGGTTGTTCGTGCCAGGAAGCGAGACCGCAAGCTTTGACGCCTTTATCGCCTCGAACGTATTTCCGCGGATCAGCCTTACGCGTCTATCGCCCTCAAAGAGCATCTCCTCCACACGGCCTGAGCCTCGCCACGCGACGTTAGCTCGGTCGAGCCCCTCTTTTAACAGCCTCTCGTCGACAGTAGGCGCAACGGGCATAAATATATTGCAGCCCCGGAACCTCAGGAGTATCTCGCGCGCGGCCATGCCGAAAAAAGCGAAACCATCTTTATATTCGAACGGCCTGCTTCCGGGAAGGAATGAGATGACATCCTCCCTCTCGGGGATCCCGAGCTTTGCCTTCATCTCCGGCATAGATCCGCACTCCGGCACACTGTCAGCGATAAGGTTGCCTACACGCGTGTATCTGTCGGCTGATATCCCGTGTTTTTTAAAGCGAACTTCCGCCGCGGCATCCGGGATAAAATAGTGGCTGACGCGCACCCCCCATTTTGGCCTGGACGTATATATCATCCAGCCGCATTTCAATTTCGTTGACAGCAATGCGCCAAAAAACGGATCCCCGCCGAGCTGCAGCACAAGGTTTTTTCTGCCGGCGCCGGAGGCGGTCCGCAACAGGCGCCTAAAATCTATGACCTCTTCCACCCCTTCTATGGAACAGCCGTATTCCGCCTCCTTACCGCTCGCATACTGGCACGGCAGCGTAACAAGCACGACCGACGCCGCGACTCTCTCCTTCCGTATGGCTTCGGCCACAGGCTTGACCCAGCCTGAGACCTCTCCCGGAGAGTTAGATAGGATGTAAATTTTGCTCATTTCAATTTTTCCCCAGCCTTTTTAGGACGCCTCACGCAGTTCCTTTTGATATAAACAGCCGTAATGATATAATTATAAGGTTAAAAGAGAAAGATGGGAGAGCACTCTCATGTTCATTCCGCTTGAGAACGATAACATCATATGCCTTGCGAACGTGATCGCGATATATCGCGGAGACGGCGGCACAGAGATATTGCGTACCGACGGCAGGAGAGAAAAGACCGTCTTCTCTCCTCCCACGCTAAAAAAAAAGATGTCGGCGCTAAAGGAACGATCTGCGATCAAAGGAAGGAGTTTTTGAATAGATGAACAACATGGACATACCCAACAACGCCCCGACAGCGTCCGCTTCGGATCTAAACTACTCGGCTAAGGACATACATGTCCTCGAAGGCCTTGAGGCGGTGCGCAAACGTCCGGGGATGTATATAGGAGATCAGGGATCAAGGGGACTCCATCACCTGGTCTATGAGGTCGTCGACAACTCGATCGACGAATCTCTCGCAGGATTCTGCGACACTATCAACGTCACGATAAACAGCGATGGCAGCGTCACCGTGGTGGACAACGGCCGCGGCATACCGACCGAACTCCACGAATCCGGCAGGCCCGCCGTTGAGGTGGTCATGACGATACTGCACGCCGGCGGAAAGTTCGACAAAAGCGCTTATCAGGTGTCAGGCGGCCTTCACGGCGTAGGCGTATCCGTTGTGAACGCGCTTTCAGAGTGGCTTGAGCTCACCATATGGCGCAACGGCAAAGAATACCGCCAGCGATATGAGCGGGGAAAGCCGGTTACGGAGCTTGAGATAGCCGGCAGTACTGATATGCGCGGGACTCGCGTTCAGTTCATGCCCGACAATGAGATCTTCGCAAACACGGAATTCCAGGCCGATATACTCAAGGCGCGCCTCAGGGAGCTTGCGTTCCTTAACTCGCACATAACTATAAATTTTGAAGACGCGCGCGCCGACAGGCAGCAGCAGCGCACTTACCACTACCCTGGCGGCATAGTCTCATTTGTGGAATACCTTAACAAGGGAAAGGAAGTGCTCTTCAAGGAGCCGATCCTCATAAAAGGGGTGAAGGACAACACAGAGGTAGAGGTGGCCATCCAGTACAACGACTCATATCTTGAGCGCCTCTACGGCTTCGTCAACCTCATCAACACTATTGAGGGGGGCACGCATGTGGCTGGTTTCCGCACCGCCCTCACTCGAGCCGTGAACGACGAGGCCCGCAAGCTCAAGATACTAAAGGAGAAGGACGCGAACCTAAGCGGCGACGATCTGAAAGAAGGGCTCACCGCGGTCATCTCCGTCAAGGTGATGGAGCCGCAGTTTGAGGGACAGACAAAGACCAAGCTTGGCAACAGCGACGTCAAGGGCATAGTAGACTCGCTTGTGTACGAGGGGCTAAAAGATTCGCTTGACGAGCGCCAGGACATATTGAAGCCTATCGTAGAGAACGCCATACGCGCAAGACAGGCCAGAGAGGCCGCAAAAAAAGCGAAGGAGCTTGTCCGCCGGAAATCTGTCATGAGCAGCCTCACACTGCCAGGCAAGCTCTCCGACTGCTCAAACAGAAACCCTGCCGAATGCGAGATATACATAGTGGAAGGCGACAGCGCGGGAGGAAGCGCCAAACAGGGAAGGAACCGCGAATTCCAGGCAATACTGCCGCTTCGCGGCAAGATTTTGAACGTAGAAAAAGCGCGGCTTGAGAAAATCTTAAGCAGCGAGACCATACGCAACATAATCCTGGCCCTGGGCTGCGGCGTCGGAGACGACTTCAACGAGGACAAACTGCGCTACCACAAGATATTCATCATGGCGGATGCCGACGTTGACGGAGCGCATATACGCACATTGCTGCTCACTCTGTTCTATCGTTACATGCCGCGGATAATAGAGAACGGATACCTCTACGTGGCGCAGCCCCCGCTGTACCGCGTGCAATGCGGCAAGGACGTGACGTACTGCTTCTCCGATAAGGAGATGAAAGAGGCTCAGGCCAAGGCGGCCGGCAAAAAGGTCGAGGTACAGAGGTATAAGGGGCTCGGTGAGATGAACGCAGAGCAGCTTTGGGAAACGACGATGAACCCTGAAAACAGGATAGTGAACAGGGTTGAGGTCCAGGACGCGGTGGAGGCCGACGAACTGTTCGGCATTTTAATGGGAGATATGGTGGAACCGCGCCGTAAATTCATAGAAACCTACGGGCATGAGGTAAGAAACCTCGACATATAACAGCATAACGCACAAAAGCGCACCGCACGCGCAAAGTTGATAGAGGAGGCAAAGCAGCGTAATGTACGAGATAGTTTTATTGAGGCACGGAGAGAGCACCTGGAATAAAGAGAACCGCTTCACGGGATGGACGGACGTCCCGCTTTCGGAAAAGGGGGCTCTTGAGGCGTCGTCGGCCGGCAGACTGCTCAAAGCGGAAGGGTATGTGTTCGACAAGGCATATACGTCGGTTCTGAAGCGCGCGATAAAAACACTATGGATAGTTCTTGAAGAGATGGATCTTATGTGGATACCTATAGAGAATTCATGGAGGCTGAACGAGAGGCACTACGGCGCTCTTCAGGGCCTGAACAAGGCTGAGACCGCGGCCAAGTACGGGGAAGATCAGGTTAAAATATGGCGCAGGAGCTACGCCACGCGCCCTCCTCTGCTTGACAAGACGGATGCGCGCTACCCCGCGCATGATCCGCGCTACGCCGGGCTTTCCGAAGCCGACATACCTGCGGGCGAGTGTTTGGCGGATACCGTCGCAAGGGCAGTGCCGTACTGGGAAAGCACGATAGCGCCCGACATAAAGGCAGGCAAAAGGCTGATCATCGCTGCGCACGGAAACAGCATAAGGGCACTTGTAAAATATCTGGAGGATATATCCGAAAAAGAGATAATGGAAGTCAATATACCTACTGGCATCCCTCTGATCTACCACCTCAACGAATCGCTGAAGCCCGTAAGGCACTATTACCTCGGCGACAAAGATGCGATAGCCGCCGCGCAATCTGCCGTAGCCAACCAGGGGAAAGCAAAAAAGTAAGAGATGCGCCCGCAAATCCATTGCGGGCGTTAAAATAAGATATAGCGGCTTATGGCATTCCAAGCGCTTCTCACTTTTGACATCCCTGCTAAAATCCAAATATTCAGATAATGGCCATGCTTGTAAAAAGACTTGACCGTTCGGCGTATCTGTCTGCTATTATTCAATGCGGACGGAAGGAAGGTTTCTCAATGGAAGGACAACGCGTTGTAAAAAGCATTTATGAGACATTCGGGTTCGACAGATTTTCCGTATTCGCGATAACCGGCGGCGGCGGCAAGACATCCTTGATGTACGCTATGGGCAGGTTTTTGTCTGAAAGCAAAAAGACGCTTCTGTCGACCACCGCTAAAATTTTTCCCCCTCGAGGGCTGTGCGCTATTACTTTTGTAGGCCCTGTTAACGAGTGCGCGGCCAGGCTGAACGAGCTGCCGCCGCACAGCCTGATGACTGCCGCAAAAGATCGTACTGAAGAAAAGCTCATAGGCTATGCTCCGGAAGAGATAGACCAAATAGCGTCCGAGTGTGCGGCCGATAAGATAATAGTAGAAGCAGACGGCTCGCGCGGCCTGCCCGTAAAAGCGTATGAATCATGGGAGCCGCCGGTCCCGAGATCGTCCCAATGCCAGATAGTGGTGGCAGGCGCCGACGCGCTCGCGCGCCCAATATCCGGCGCGGTGGCGTTCAGGCTGGATCTTCTGAGCGAAAGATATGGCATAAAAAAAGGGGAATACCTTTCCGCCGCCAACTTCGCCGCTATTCTTTCAAGCAGGTGCGAGTACCTCAAGAATTCACCCGATGATGCGTTCCGGCTGCTTTTGATAAACAAAGGGGAACTTTTGTCAGGCACTTCTTTGGATGAGGTGGCAAAGTGCATGGCCGATTCATTAAAAGGATATGACGCGCTGGCCGTAGCATCGATAAAGGAAGACGAGGTCTATAATTTGATCCGTCTGACCGGAGGATAGGCCGTGAACTCCATACTCCTGGCAGCCGGCATGTCCGTCAGGATGGGCGTCCAGAAACTTTTGCTGCCGTTTGGCGGCTCCACGGTCTTAGAGACTGTGATCGCAAATTTGAAATCCGCGGGGCTGCTTCCTGTATACGCGGTACTCTCAGCCGAAGTGGCAGAGAAACTCTCATCGCACCGCCCGTCATGGCTGCGCGTAGGCATAAACCCGGACCCCAAGCGAGGACAGTCGAGCTCGCTCGCCGTCGGACTCGAGATGCTGCCGGACGGCGATGACTTTTGCATCATGCTTGGAGACCTTCCGCTTGCGGCGCCCAAAGACATGACGGCGCTCGCGATGTCGTTTAATGCTATGCCGGAGGGGAAGACAGTATTAGCCCCGTCCAGGGAAGGTGTGTTCGGACATCCCATGTTTTATCGCCCGGTTTGGAAAGAGCGATTCAGATCGGCCTTCGGCGACGCCGGAGGCAAAAACATACTGCTTGGATATGAGGAAGAGATAGTGCGCGTAAACGCGCCCGATGGACACTTCAGGGATATCGACACACCCGAGGACTATAGAAAATTAACCGGAAACTGAATAACGACTTTATAATTTCGGACGACACCCGCATATTACTGGAATTTCTCAAAAAGGATAAGGATGTGATAGGATGAAACCAATCATAGGAATCGCAACCGACCCTTTCCGCCGGGAGTACGCGGATACCGCCATTGAATGCATTGAAGTTGAATCGCTTGATTACTATTGGCTGCTTGCGAGGCTGACCGGGAAGATATGCTCTTCCGTTCGAAATGCCGGAGGCATACCGGTCCTGCTGTCCGCAACTGACGACGAGCGGGAGATGGAGGATATAGCCATCAGGTTCGACGGGTTCGTGTTCTCCGGCGGAAACGACATATCCCCGTTCCTCTACGGCGAAACCAACAACGGCTCCATGGCCCCGGACGTTGAACGCGACATGTTCGAGTTCAAGATCATGGCTAAGGTAATCGAACGGGACAAACCGGTCCTTGGGATATGCCGCGGATGCCAGATGATAAACGTAGTTCTCGGCGGTACCCTGTATCAGCACATCCCCGACATAAACGGAGGGTGGACCATCCACAGACGCCCGGACGTAATGAGCGGCTATGTCCACACTGTCAATATCTTAAAGCATGAGGCGCTCTCTTTTCTGAGATCGGATACCATGAAAGTAAACTCTATGCACCATCAGGCAATAAAAGATCCCGCCCCATCAGTTGAGGTCATGGCCGAGGCTGAAGGATTGGTCGAGGGCATCTGCGCGCCTAAACACAAATACGTCGTCGGGGTACAGTGGCATCCTGAATGTCTGTCCGATACCGACGCAATCCAGTCCGACATATTCAAATCGCTGATCGCGTCGTCCAAATAGCGAGCGCCGGCCTTAAACAAACTAGGATGCGCGCCCGCTGTTATTTTTCTCGCCGCGCTCTTTCCATGCCTCTATATAAGATTCCATCGCCCGTTTGAGGTGCTTTTCTGTCGCGCGCGCCGCCCCTTCGTGATCCTTAGCCTCGACCAAACGAATGATCTCCTCGTGCTCGCTTAAGGCCTGCTCTGCACGCTCCTTTGTCCTGAACGAAAGGAACCTGAAGGTCCTCAGGTAATTCTGCGTGTTTTTTATCTCCTCTTCAAAGCGCGGCATCCCGCAGCTTACATATATCTCCTCGTTGAACTTGGCGGTCCAGAAACAGACGCCGTCTATGTCGTTTTTGCAGAAGGCTTCCCTTGCTTTTTCACAGTACCCCCGAAGAGCATCTATTTCCGCGCGCGTTATCCTGTCGGTTACTATCTTGATTGCACAGACTTCGAGCGCCTGGCGTATAGTGTAAAACTCCCTTATGTCGTCTTCGGAAAGCTGGGTTACGAAGAGGCCCTTGTGCGGTATCTGCCTTATGAGGCCTTCGCTCTCAAGTATCCTCAGCGCCTCCCTGACAGGCATGCGGCTCACTCCGAGCTGTTCCGCGATCTCGGTCTCTATGAGACGCTCGCCGGGCGGTATCTGTCCGTTAAGGATAAGCCTGCGCAAAAGGTTTGCAATTTCGATCCTTAAAGGATTGAAAGGAGATAAGTCCAAGCCTGCTTCCAATTTAATCGTCAAAGCGGTTTCACGCCCCTTTTGGCAGATCTGAAATCTTAATATTGATTCTAAAAGATAATAGCACCATTTACAATTTTTTCTTAACATGTCCGCGCAAATATTAAAAGAGGGCCGGTTAAAGCTCTCCGGCGCTGACACGAAAGAGATCGTCGGCCGCCGCGTCATTCGTGGCCTGAAAAGCCGCACTGCACTCGTTATGATGCGCATTTGACTTACTTTTATACCAAGGGCACAAAAATTGTCAGGAAAAAAACCGCTTCGCCTATTGACATACGTCAGTTTGCGTATATCATGATGTCATTTCGTATCCCTGGATACATGGATACATGGAGGTGGGCCATGATAATCAGGTCAGCTGCATCAGGTACAGACGGCAAATGTGACTGCATCGTAACGGTAGAGCCCAGCGATTCTGTCTCAGTGGATTATGTCAGCAAAAACAGGTCTATATACGCCAAAAGGACAGAGGAGCTTGTGAGGCAGACTGCGGCTCGTTATGGGCTAAGCGGGATCAAGGTCAGAATCGAGGACTTCGGCGCGCTTGGGTTTGTAATTCAGTCAAGGCTTGAGGTCGCCATAGAGAGAGCACTCGGGGGGGCTGAAAAATGAACAGTGTGAGACCTAGGCGTTCAATGCTTTATATGCCGGGCAATAACCCTAACATGCTCCAGAACTGCTGTTGCCTTGGCGCAGACGGGCTGCTCCTGGATCTTGAGGACGCGGTAAGCCCGGAGTGCAAGGACGAGGCGCGCAGACTTGTTGTATATTTCATGCGCAAACTTGATTTCGGCAACACAGAGGTCACAGTCAGGATCAACGGCACGGACACCCCGTGGTGGCGCGACGACCTCAAGGAAATAATTCCTGCGCACCCTCACGCGGTCAGGCTGCCAAAGTGTAACGACCCATCGGACATAAGAGAGCTCGACTCCGTGATATCTAAGATCGAGGCCGAAGAGGGGATACCGGTCGGCTCAATTGAGATACACGCCATGATCGAGACAGCCGAGGCGGTCGAACGCGCTTCTGAGATAGCTCGCTCGTGCAAAAGGGTCTCCGCGATCACGCTCGGCGGGCAAGATTTGGCCGCAGATATCGGCGTTCGCCGGAGCAAAGAGGGAGTAGAGATACTCTATGCCAGAAGCAGAGTTGTGATCGCGGCGAAAGCGGCCGGCATAGCCTGCTTTGACACAGTGTTTACTGATATAAACGACTCCGAGGGCCTCTACAAAGAGGCGTCCTTGGCAGCCCAGCTTGGCTTTACCGGAAAGGCCGCGATACATCCGTCGCAGGTAAGGGTGATAAACGAGGCATTCCGTCCGACGGAAAAGGCTATACAACAAGCCGAGAAAATTATTGCGGCCGCCAAAGAGGCGAAGATCAAGGGCATAGGGGCCTATGCCGTCGATGGAAATATGGTGGACGGCCCGGTGGTTAAACAGGCGCTCAACGTCCTTGCTCAGGCAGGCATATCCTGCGATCCGGCGGAGGTGCTTTGATATGGAGATGGTAAAGAACGCCATTGGTCGTTTTGTCCCGACGGATGTGCCGGGGCTCGGCACTTTCAGGCCTTTTGAGGGCGCTTTTGCGCATGCCGGCATAAGGGCAGCTCATTGCCGATTTGAGGCCGACACAGTGCCGTACGGCAAAAGCAAGATAACGGCCGATATACGCACCGCGATAATAAACTCGGGGCTGAAAGACGGGATGACGATATCGTTCCACCACCACCTGCGCAACGGCGACATGGTGCTGGAGATGGTGCTTAAGGAGATAGAGTCTCTTGGCATCAGGGACCTTACGCTTGCGCCAAGCTCTCTCTCGGACAGCCATGAGTTCGTGGCGGACTACGTGAGAAACGGCGTGGTATCCAGGATATACACATCCGGCATCAGAGGCAGGATAGGTAACCTGGTCTCGCGCGGCGAGATGGAGATACCTATAATAGTGAGAAGTCACGGCGGGCGGGCACGCGCCATCGAGGAGGGCTCTATCTCGATAGACGTCGCCTTCCTTGCCGCATCTGCCTGCGACGAGAAAGGCAATATGACGGGTTCCTTTGGTCCCTCCGCGTTCGGCTCTATAGGCTATGGCATGCAGGACGCCAAGAGTGCCAGACATGTGGTCGCTATAACGGATAACCTCCTTCCGTTTCCCCTTGTTCCCAAAATTTCTATACACCAGCACCTGGTCCACCAGGTTGTAGTCGTAGATTCTATAGGCGACCCGGACAAGCTCGCAACAGGGGCAGTTCGCATAACAAGAAGCCCGCAGCAGCTCGAGATCGCAAGGAACGCGTATGAACTCATCAAGGCGGTGGGGGCGATACGCCCCGGCTTTTCGTACCAGGCCGGCGCCGGCGGCGTATCCATAGCGGTTACACAGTACATCAGGCAGCACATGGCCGAAAAAGGGATACAGGGCAGCTTCGCCCTCGGGGGGATCACTTCCGACGTAGTCAAACTCCTTGAGGAAGGCCTGTTCAAGGCAGCCTACGACGTCCAGAGCTTTGATCCGAAGATGGGCGAATCGATGCTGCGCAACCCGACTCACTACGAGATAGATCCTTCGTGCTACGCAAACCCGATTAACTGCGGCTGCATGACCCACGAACTAGACGTGTGCGTTTTAGGTGCGCTTGATCTCGACGTTGACTTCAACGTCAACGTGCTGACGGGACACGACGGATATCTGCGCGGGGCGTCCGGAGGGCACTGCGACGCGTCCGCCGGAGCCAAGCTTGCGATAATGGTGGCTCCGTCGTTCCGCAACGGCGTATCATCTATCAAAAAACAGGTACAAACCGTGGTGACACCCGGTGAGAGCGTGGACGCCATCGTCACTGAACGCGGCATCTCGATAAACCCAAGGAGGCAGGACATACTCGAAATGGCATTAAAAGCGGGGCTGCCCGTGAAGGATATCGAGGATCTGCGAAAAGAGATAGTTTCGCTCACAGGAGAGGCAGAGCCCATTGATTTCGACGAGTCAAAGCCCGTGGCTCTCGTAGAATACAGGGACGGTACGCTGATAGACACAGTGTACAAGGTTAGAGGCTGAAAAAAGCTGGGCGCGGCTCGCCCGCGAAACACAAAAACTTATCCTTGGCACTCAAAAAAATCGCGGGGAATTAGCCCCCCGCGATTTTTTTCGTTAATTTCACACACATTACGGATAAAACAAAAACAAACGGCGCTTATCTTAATAATTTCTTCATTTTTGGGTGATATATTGTGTCCGGCTCAAGAGCGATATCTGGTCGGCTTTGGCTGTAAATGCTTATCAAAATACGGGGTGATTTTCTTCCGTGACAATCGGCGCTGATGAAAGAAATACCAGAATTTATGCGATATACGTCATTTCCGTCCTGGCGTTCTTTCTGCTCTCGTACCTGATCCCGCTCGGCGCGAGGCCGCTTGCCGCGCCCGATGAGACGCGCTATGCGGAGATACCGCGCGAGATGATAGACGGCAGGGATTGGACCGTGCCCAGACTGAACGGCGTCCGCTACTTTGAAAAACCGCCCCTGGGCTACTGGGCTGGCGCGTGCTCCATACTGGTTTTAGGCGAAAATAACTTCGCGGTGCGGTTCCCCTCCGCTCTCTTTACAGGCCTTTCCGCGCTCGCGCTCTACCTGGCGGTGCTCAAATCCTGCCGCAGGACATGCGATGAGAGCGGCGGTGTTAAGGCCGTATCGGCGGCGTTCGTCTTTCTTTCTTGTTTTGAGGTGTTCAGCGTCGGCAACATAGCCGTGCTTGACGCCATCTTCTCTTTCTTTGTGACGGCGGCTGTCCTGGCTTTTTTCATCGCGTCCGAAGAAGGACATGGCTCGTCGCGCGAGAAATTCTTCATGGCGATGGCCGGAGCGTTCTGCGGTCTTGCCTTTTTAACAAAATGGTTCGTGGCTTTCGTAGTACCCATATTGAGCCTGTGTGCGTTTTTAGCTTGGGAAGGAAGGCGCGGGGATATACTGCGCATGGGATGGATTCCTCTTCTTGCGGCGGCGTTGGTCGCGCTGCCGTGGTCCGTCCTCATCCACTTGAGAGAGCCAGATTTTTGGAAGTTCTTCTTCTGGAACGAACATATAAGGAGGTTTGTGGCCGAAAACGCACAGCACAAGGAACCGTTTTATTTCTTTTTTGCCGCGGCTTTCGCCACTTTTTTCCCATGGACGTTAGCGCTTCCGGCCGCTTTGGCTGGGATAAGAGAGGAAGTGCGAGCGCGGAGCATGCGCGGACGCCTGGTCAGGCTCTCCATATGCTGGTTCATCCTGCCGTTTCTGTTTTTCTCTCTGTGCAACGGGAAACTACTCACATATATCCTGCCGTGCTTTCCGCCTTTTGCCATAATAGTGTCACTTGGACTGGCAAACACGCTTGAGAAGAACGGCAAAAGCACTCTCTTCGACACAGGTGCGGCCTGCAGCGCGGTGATTTCGGCGATTTTGTCAGCCGTGTTCCTTTATGTGCAGATCCTGGGATACAACGGGCACCGCATATACGAGCACATGTTCGACACTGCGGCGGTATCGGCCGGGCTGCTGTTTTTGACGGTCTTTTTCGTATTGTCCATGGCAAGCCGTAACGCTTGGAACAAAATAGCTCTGTACGCCGCCGCCCCTCTCCTTTTTTTCTTCGCCATACACTATACAATACCCGACGCAGTGATCCAGACTACGTCACCCGGCGTGGTCCTGCAACACTATATGGGAAAGAGCGATAAAAGTGATATCATCATAGCCGACGGGGATTCTGCCGCAGCTGCGTGCTGGTATTTGCGCAGAGACGACGTTTTCGTGCTTGGACCTCCCGGAGAGCTTGATTACGGTCTTGGCCGCGATGACTCATGCTCACGGTCCGTCGATGAAAAAGCGGCGGCCGATATCATACGGAAGAATAGAGGTAAAGTCCTGCTCATGGCCACTGATGATAATATAAGACGATGGTACGGTTCGCTTCCTAGGCCGCTGCCGGCAGCCGGCGAAAGCAATGCGGGATATGCCGTTTTCAGATATTGATGACCGGCACTAAAGGAGATCTGACGTGAAAATCTTAATCGTTGACGACGATATATCTCTTCTGGAGCAGATGGAGCATATACTTAACGATCAGCATTACACAACGGAGACCGCTGACGACGGAGAAAAAGCGCTGGAGAAATTATATGCGTCACAGTTCGACGCGGTTATTCTCGATATTATGATGCCTAAGGCCGACGGACTCACCGTGCTTAAAAGCGCGAGAGAGGACGGTATTGATGTGCCGACCCTGCTGCTGACTGCAAAAGGAGATGTAAGCGACAGGATAAAGGGGCTTGACTCCGGCGCCGACGACTACATGGCCAAGCCGTTTTCTATGGACGAGCTGCTTGCGAGGCTGCGCGCGCTGCTTAGAAGAACAGGCCGGGAGAGCACATCCCTGCTGCAGGTCGGCGACATCTCGCTTGACACATCAAGCAGGCAGGTATCAAGGGACGGAGAGCCCATCAGCCTGACACCCAGGGAATTTGCGATACTTGAGTTCCTGCTGCATAACAAAAACAGGGTCATCTCGCGTTTCAGCCTGGCCGAACATGTATGGGGAGATGACTTTGACCCGTTCAGCATGTCAAATTTCATAGATGTACACGTCAAAAACCTGCGGCAAAAGATCGGTGATCTGGGACAGCCCAAGATAATACAAACTATACGATCTGTGGGCTATATAATAAAAGACAGAGAACAATGACGGTCAAGACAAGGATCACGCTGCTTATAACAGGTGCCGGCCTCATCTCAAGTCTGGTGTTTTCAGCGGTAGTCTTTCTTGAGCTGATAGAACAGCCTTTCGACCTCATAGACAAAATGCTCGAGGAGGAGGCCCGTGGAGCGGCCGTTATGATGGCAAACGGTGATAAATCCGAACTGGATCTCCTCTATTCTCCGCACGGCGCGTTTGGCATGCATTGGATAGAGGTGTACGACGAAGCCTCAAAGAGTATAGTCTTTAAATCCAAACTCGCAGATGAGGTTCGTATGCCGAAACTAAATGCCGGCTCAAGCGCAATAGTACGGAGCCCGGTGCCGCAAAACGGCGGCGAGGCCTCTTCTTGCCTGACAGACAGCAAAAAAGCCTTCAGGGTAAAAGCGTTCTCCGCAGACGTGAACGGACGTAAGTTTACGGTCCAAATAGCCAGGATAATGGAAAAACTGCACGAAGAGATCACAGATCTTGTCTTCGGCATAGTCATGGGGCTCATCTTCTCAACGGCGGCACTGATCTTGCTAAGCAGATTCATGGCCTGTAAAATACTTAAGCCTGTCGGAGAGATGAAAAATCTGGCAAGGGCGATCAGCGAAAAAAATCTGGATGAGCGGATACCGCAGGGGGATGGCAAAGATGAGTTCAGCGAGCTGGCGGCAACGATAAACAGCATGCTCGATCGGCTCAGATTTTCATTCGCGCGGCAAAGGAATTTTCTGTTCGACACGTCTCATGAGCTCAAAACCCCGCTCAGCACGATGCGCCTTGCCATGGACGAGATTTTTTCCTCAGGCGGTGAAAATCTGCCGCATGATATCAGGGATAACGTCGCCAGGCTGAACAACCAAGTACTGCGAATGGAGCGGCTCGTAAAAGACTTGCTGAACCTCTCCTCCCTAGAGACTCTGTCGGGGATCGAGCCGGAGCTTGTTAAAATGGCCGATATTCTTTCTTCCCTGGTTGAAGAATACAAGATTCAGGCTGACGCGAGGTGCATAACGATAAACGTCTCGCTTTCAGGAAGTCTTACAGTAAATGGAGACAGGGAGAAGCTTTACCGCGCATTCTCTAATATCCTTGACAACGCGGTCAAGTACAACGTCGACGGCGGCAGTATATGGCTGAGCGGCATCGAATCCGCTTCATACATTGAGATCGTTGCGGTGAACACCGGCGCCGGCGTTGCCAAAGAAGATATACCAAAAGTGTTCGATCAATTTTACCGGGCTGAAAAATCAAGGTCGTCAAAGTACGGCGGGTCCGGCCTCGGACTTGCGATAGTAAAAAGAATAATAGACCTTCACAGCGGAGAGATCAGGTTCGAAAGCGAACAGGGAGGACTTACGAGGGTTACGGTTCATCTGCCGCGATGGCACAAAATAGACTAAGGACATAGACGCGTGTTTTTAGCCGTGTTTTTTGCATTATCACGCATAAGGCGCAAAAACACCGAACAAAGCGAGCTTGGGAATTCGGCGGTTTATAATCTGCCGTAAAAAAGAGCATTCCATATGCAAAAAAATTTTTTATCGGAGGTGACTGTCTGTCTATGAACGATCTGCCCGTGAAGAAAAAAATACTGATATTTTTTGCGGCTTTCGCCGCAATATCATTCCTTTACTTAATCCCGCTTGGTTCTCACGGTCTCCTTGAGCCCGACGAGGGCCGCTACGCCGAGATATCACGAGAGATGCTGGAGTCCCGTGATTTTGTAACCCCGAGGCTGAACTACGTCAAATACTTTGAGAAGCCCGCTATGCTTTACTGGATGAATGCGGCTTCATTCTACATTTTCGGCGAGAACGAAGCCGCGGCGAGATTCGCTCCCGCGCTGTGCGCGCTGCTTGGCGCCCTGGCTTCGTCTTTGCTCGGCACATTTATCTTCGGGGCAAGAGCCGGATTATTTGCCGGGATGACCGCCGCTCTTTCAATATTATATTTCGTGATAGGCACTATAGACTCGACCGACATGCCGCTTGCGTTCTTCCTGACGCTTGCTCTGTCATCTTTCTACGCCGGACACGTCAAGAGCGACAGGAGATGGTACTTGCTCTTTTACGCCGCGATGGCCTTTGGGCTCCTGACTAAGGGGCTCGTCGCGCTGGTCTTGCCTGGCGCCATAATTTTCTGGTACGTAGTTTTTACGCGCAAATGGGGGCTGATACGCGAAGTACTGTATGTGCCGGGTATATTAGTATTCCTCTTGATTTCGGCGCCATGGTTTTATCTCGTATGCCGCGAAAATCCTGATTTTTTCCATTTCTTTTTCATAAGGGAACACTTTCTGCGATACGCCACCAAAATAGCCGACCGTTACGAGCCGTTTTGGTATTTTATACCTATTGTGCCGATTGGGCTGATTCCATGGACAGGGTTTCTTTTCGCCCTTTTCAGCAAAAAAAGCGTCGTGCGTGCCCCGATGGACCAAGGAGCCAAGGACGCCTGCATATTTTTGCTCACGTGGTTTGCGGTTATACTTATATTCTATTCATTCTCGAATTCGAAGCTCATTCCTTACATAGTGCCGTGCACAACGCCGCTTGCAATACTTATAGGCGCCGACATAGATCGCATGGTACGCCGCAGAGAGTGGCATGGCGCGGCTGTTCTGTCGTCAGCTGGGATAGCTCTTCTCTTTTCGGCCGCGCTTGCGGCATACGCTTTGACTCAACATGAGATACCTAACGCTGATGCCTTTCCGATGGCATGCAAACTGGCGGCAGGGCTTTTGCTCGGGCCCATGTGCGCCATGTGGCTGTCCCGTAAAAAAAAGCCATCATTCGGCAAAGCTGCGGCGGCACTTTTCATTTCGGCCTTTATTTTCATCGCAGGCTTGTGGGATATATACGGGATAATGGGACAATTTCGTTCCTCACGCGCTATATCGGAAGTGATAATAAATGAGAAGCGAAAGGACGACACTATAGCCGTGTACGGCGAAGTGCTTCACGGCATACCGTTTTACACGAAGCAGCGCGTTATGCTGATAGATTACATGGGCGAGCTGGAATTCGGAGCAAGGCAAAGCGAGGGCGCCGGCTGGTTCCCAAGCGCAGGTGAATTTCGCGCCGAGTGGTACAATAGGCAAAAAGAATTCGTTCTCGTCGTGAAAAAAGACAGATTAAGCTCGCTCTTCCCAAACGGTGACGCGCATGAAACAAAAAAAATTGAGACCGGCAAACACTTCATCCTCTTCAACAGGAGGCAATTACAATGAGAAAAGATTTCCTTCCTTTTTCAAGACCATTAATAGGCGAGGATGCCATAGCTGACGTGGCCGATTCGATACGTTCCGGATGGCTCTCTATGGGGCCCAAAACCGTCAGTTTTGAAAAAAACTTCGCGAATTACACCAAAGCTTCATGGGCTATCTCGGTAAACTCCGCAACCGCAGGGCTGCACACCGCTCTTGCGGCACTCGGCATAGGAAAAGGCGACGAGGTTATAACGACGCCTATGACGTTCGCGGCCACAGTAAACGCAATACTTTTTACCGGCGCTAAACCGGTGTTTGCCGATATCGACAGGAACACTCTCAACATAGACGCGGATAAAGTTGAAGCCGCCGTCACGCCGCAAACACGCGCTGTCATACCTGTCCACTTCGCGGGCATGCCGTGCGACATGGATAGGATAGAGGAAATAGCTGACAAAAACGGACTTGCGATAATAGAGGACGCTGCCCACGCTCTCGGCGCATCATATAAGGGCCGCAGGATAGGCGCGGACAGGGGATCGCGCAGGGCTTCCGTATTCAGTTTCCACCCGACAAAAAACATTACGACGGGCGAGGGTGGGATGATATGCACTGAAGACGAGGATTTAGCAGAGGCGGCCTCGATGTTCAGACAGAACGGCATGTCTAAGGGGGCTTGGAACAGGTATGCGGCGAAAGGCAGCGCCAACTACGACATACTGTTTCCGGGGCTCAAATACACCATGACCGACATCCAGGCGGCCATTGGCAACTCACAGATCAGGGATCTGGAGAACTTCAACTCAAGGCGCCGTCAGATAGCCTCGATATATATGAAGGAGCTGGCCGATATCTCCGGGATCATGCTCCCAAAACCCGCGCCATGGGAACACGTCCACTGCTGGCATATTTTCACGCCGCTTATGGATATAGACAGGCTGGGGATCACAAGGGACGAATTTATGGCTGAGATGAAGGAACAGAACATAGGTACGGCGCTCCACTACCAAGCGCTTCACCTGTTCACATGCTACGGCAAGGCGACAGGCCTCACGAGAGGATCTCTGCCTGAAGCCGAATACGTATCGGACCGTATCGTATCCCTGCCGCTGTTCCCCGCTATGACAGGCGAGGACGTGTATGACGTCATAGAAGCGGCGCGTACTGTATGCGAAAAAAAGAGACTGTCATGATGAAACCCGAGATCTCCGTTGTAATACCCGCATACAATGAAGAAGAGTCGCTGCGCGCGCTCTTTGACAGCCTGTACCCGGTGATGAAGGACATGGGACGTCCGTTTGAGGTGATTTTCATAAACGACGGCAGCAGGGATTCTACGATTGGGATCCTGTACGACATCTACAAAGCGCACAGCGAGGTAAGGATCATAGACCTCAACGGGAACTTCGGCCAGCATATGGCGATAATGGCAGGCTTCGAGCATGTGCGCGGCGATATCGTCATCACGCTTGACGCCGATCTTCAGAACCCTCCGGAGGAAATACCAAACATCGTGGCAAAGATGGACGAGGGGCACGACGTTGTTGGCACGTACCGCGTCGGCCGCAGGGACCCCGCTTTCAGAAAGATCGCATCAAAACTCGTAAACAGACTCACAAATAAGATAGCCAGGCTTAGCATACGCGACTACGGCTGCATGCTGCGCGGATACAGCCGCAGGATAATAGACATAATCAACGAAAGCCACGAGTCCACCACGTTCATCCCGGCTCTGGCACAGAAGTTCGCTGTTAACCCCATCGAAATACCCGTAGCTCACAGGGAGAGAGAGAAAGGCAAGTCCAAATATGGCATATTCCAGCTCATACGCCTCAATTTCGATCTGATGACAAGCTTTTCATTGGTCCCGCTTCAGATGGTCACAATGGCGGGTATGGTCATTTCAATCCTGTCGTTCCTCCTGGTCTGCTACATGTTCATCCGCCGCTTCCTGCTGGGCCCCGAAGTAGAGGGAGTGTTTACTCTCATGGCGATACAGTTCCTTCTCACGGGCATAACGCTTTTCAGCCTCGGAATAACCGGCGAATATCTCGGCCGTATTTACAGAGAGGTCAGCAGACGCCCGAGATATTCAATAAAGAAGGTGTTCGCGCATGACGAATGAGAGGCCGAAAATCGTTGTCTTCGCGTACAGCGAGGTTGGCTGTGTCTGTCTTGAAGAGCTGATCAATGACGGAGCAAATGTGGCGCTTGTTTTCACACACGAGGACGACCCGGACGAAAACATATGGTTCCGTTCCGTCAAAAGAATCGCGGCAGAACATGGCATACCGGCAACGACAGTTCAGGCGCAGGATCCGGCGGCTGTTGACGAGGTGCGCAAGATCGCGCCTGACATTATATTCTCCTTCTACTACAGGGCAATGATACCAAAGGAAATACTAAAGCTGCCGCGCCTCGGAGCTTATAACATGCACGGCGCGCTGCTTCCGAGATACCGCGGCAGGGCCTGCGTCAACTGGGCCGTCCTAAACGGCGAGACCGAGACAGGAGCCACATTGCATGTCATGACTGAAGAGGCTGACAAAGGCGATATAATAGCGCAGAAGGCGGTGCCAATACTTTTTGAGGACACGGCATATGATGTGTTTCTTAAGGTAGCCGGCGCCGCCCGCGATATACTCGCTTCATGCATCCGCACAATAGAGGCCGGCACCGCGGCCGGCGTACCGCAGGACGAGACGATGGCAACAAAGTTCGGCAGGCGAAGGCCGCAGGACGGAAAGATCGATTGGAGCAGACCGGCCGTTGATATATACAACCTTGTAAGAGCCCTCACGCATCCGTTCCCGGGAGCATTTACTTATTGGAACGACAAAAAAGTGTACATTTGGAAAGCGCTTCCGGTGGAAGGCGAGGCCAAACCCGGCGAAATAGTGTCGCGCGACCCGTTGCTGATCGGAACAGGAAGCGGGCTGCTCAAGATCCTTACGCTGCAGGCCGATGGCGAAACAGAAAGGAATGTTTAAGCGATGAAAATCTTTATAACAGGCATCAATGGCTTTATAGGGACACATCTGACAGAAGAGATCCTGGCTTCAACGGATTGGCGGATAGAGGGGTTCGATATAAACGACGGCAACCTCGCTCCGTTTGCGCAAAACCCCGCCTTCAGCTTCCGCCGCGGCGACATCTTCAAGGAAGACGACTGGCTGGAGCGGAAGATCATCGATTCCGACGTGACAGTGCCGCTTGCGGGGGTCGCAAAGCCGGCCTATTACATCCAGAAACCGGTGTGGACGTTCGAGCTTGATTTTGAGCAAAATCTTAAGATCATACGTCTGTGCGCCAAGCATCATAAGCGCATAATATTCCCGTCTACGTCCGAGGTTTACGGCATGTGCGACGACGCTGAGCTTAAGGAGGACGAGAGCCGGCTCGTCAACGGACCGATTAAAAAAATGCGCTGGATATACAGCTGCAGCAAGCAGATGCTTGACAGGCTCATCTTCGCGTACAACCAGGAAGAGGAGCTGGACTTTTCTATCTTCCGCCCATTTAACTGGATGGGGCCAAGGCTCGACACGTTTAAGGACGCTGCCGAACGCAAGGCTCGCTCCGAGACGCAGATGATATACGACGTGCTTTACCGCGGCAAAATATCGCTGGTAGGCGGGGGCGTACAGAGGCGCAGTTTTACATGGATCAAAGACGGCATAAACGGGCTTATGAGGATAATCGAAAATAACGGCGGGAAGGCATCCGGCGAGATCTTCAACATAGGAAATCCTTCAAACAATTACTCTATAAGAGAACTTGCGGAGATGCTGATAGAAGAGATGAAAGAGATCCCCGCTTTCAGGGATAAGGCGGAGGCCGCAGTGCTTGAGACAGTACGGCCTGAGGCATACTACGGCGAAACTTATGAGGACACTCAAAACAGGCTGCCGTCCGTCAGCAAGATGCGTACCCTTCTTGGCTGGGAACCCAAGACCGGCATGCGGCAGATGATCCGCGAATCTCTTAAGTGGTACGCGGCGCAGGAGAACGTGGATTGACGAAGCTCGCTGTAAAGGTCGACGTCGACACGCTCCGCGGTTATAAGGAAGGCGTTCCTAACCTCTTGGACCTTTTCAAGAGACATTCGTTGCACGCGTCAATATTCTTCTCTTTCGGACCAGACAACTCCGGCAAGGCAATACGAAGGATTTTCAGGAGGGGATTCGTATCGAAGATGCTGAGGACTAAAGCCCCTTCGACATACGGGCTGAAGACGCTCTTGTACGGCACGCTTCTTCCCGCGCCGCCCATCGTCGAGTCGGACCCTGCGATATTCGCCAAAGCGGCGGAATGCGGACACGATTGCGGCGTACACGCATGGGACCACGTTTATACACAGGATAAGCTCGGCCGGATATCAAAAGTCGAGTTCATCGCACTTTTTGAAAAAGCGGCGGAAATGTTCGAAAGATTCACGGGAGAAAGGCCGCGAAGCTATGCCGCGCCAGGATGGCAGGTGTCGGCCGAAAGCCTCGGGGCACAGGAGGATTTAATGCTCGAATATTGCAGCGACGTCAGAGGCTACTCCCCTTTTCTCCCTGTATTTGAGGGCAGAGAGTTTTCGGTGCCGCAGATACCTACGACTCTTCCGACCATGGACGAGATATATGGCCTCCCCGGCATAAATGACGAGACAATACCCTCGTTCTGGCTGCGCTCGCTTGACAAAGAATGGAACGTGCTCACTGTACACGCGGAAATGGAGGGCATATCCAAGCTCTTTGTTTTTGAAAAATTCATCCGAATGGCAATGGAGCGCGGGACGGAGATACTCACTCTGCGCGACTACGCGCGACAGTCAAGGCCAGAGCGCTGCGCCATAAGGATCGGAACGGTCAGAGGACGCGCCGGCACGCTTGCGCTTCAGGAGGAGGCAAAAAATGGATAGAACCGGATTGCTTTTAATAGTGGCGTCTGCCGCTACGAACGCGATGGCCAGCACAATCATGAAACACGCGTACGGCGGCGATACGGCGATGATATCGTCAGGCGCCTTTGGCGCGTTTGTCAGGATTCTTTTCAACCCATGGACGATAGCGGGGATAGGTTTCTTCGGGATATCCTTCTTCTTCATGGCGGCGGCGCTCTCGCGGACAGAACTCACTCTCGCATATCCGCTGATGTCGGCTATCGTCTACCTGATACTGCTTTTTGTAGGCTTTTTTATATTTCAAGAGCGTATAACAGCGGCCAGGGTGGCCGGGATGGGTTTTATACTGCTAGGGATAACGCTGCTTACGCTAAAAATCTGAGGGGGACATATTTGAAATGAGGATATGCGTGATAGGGACAGGCTATGTCGGGCTCGTGACCGGGACGTGCTTCGCGGAAAAGGGCAACAGCGTATGCTGCGTCGACATAGACAGGGAAAGGATAGATAAGCTCAAGCGCGGGACCATACCGATATATGAGCCCGGGCTGGCAGAACTGGTACAGAAAAACCTGATGTCAGGAAATTTATCATTCTCGACCGAGATAAAGGACGGGCTTACAAACGCGCGAGTCTGTTTCATTGCGGTCGGCACTCCGCCGGCGCAGGACGGGAGCGCCGACCTCGCCCAGGTCCTTGCCGCGATAGACGGCATCGGCGCTAACATAGACCACTCCTGTTACATAGTGGTAAAGTCCACAGTACCGGTAGGCACAGGGACGCTGCTGTGGAAAAGGATAAAGGCGCACTTGAACAAGCGCGGGCTGACCATAAACCTTGAAATACTGTCCAACCCGGAGTTTCTAAAAGAGGGGATGGCCATAGAGGACTTCCTTAAGCCGGACCGCGTTGTCATAGGCGCCTCGTCTGATGCGGCAAGGGAGGTCATGCGCGAGCTTTACAGCTCATTCGCGGACGAGAGCAAGCTCTTATTCATGGATCCTTCGTCGGCTGAGATAACGAAATACGCGGCAAACGCCATGCTCGCATCGCGGATAAGCTTCATGAACGAGATAGCGCAGCTTTGCGACAAAGTCGGGGCAGACGTGGTCGCAGTCAAAAGGGGCATAGCGTCGGACGGACGCATCGGCGAACATTTCCTTAACGCGGGATGCGGATACGGGGGGTCATGCTTCCCCAAAGATGTGCAGGCGCTCTGCCATGTGGGCGAGGGACAGGGGCTGGACATGACCATGGCGTCTGCGATAATAAAGGTCAACAGGAAGCAGAAGGAGCTTCTCCACTTAATGCTGAGGGAGAGGTTCGGCAACGACATGGACGAGCTCAACGTCTCCGTCATGGGGCTCGCGTTCAAGCCGCACACAGACGACATAAGGGAAGCGCCTGCGATAACGCTGATACGAGGTCTGCTGGACTGCGGCATATCTGTAACGGCGTTCGACCCGATAGCCATGGAACAGGCTGCGCCGCTTCTGCCAAAAGAGGTGAGGTACGCGGCCGATATAAGTGATCTGCTGTCCGGGGCAGACTGCGCGGTTTTAGTCACGGAATGGCCTGAGTTCAGGGACATTGACTGGGAAGCGCTCGCGCCGCTTATGAAACAAAAAATAGTATTCGACGGCCGCAACGTTTACGATCCTGAAAAGATGCGCAGTCTGGGTTTTGAGTATTACTGCATAGGACGGAGCTGCCGTCCTATTTAGCTTAAGCTGCAAGCAAGCCTTACGCGCCGTCGATCCCCTGATTTGACAGATCGTCGGCGCGTTTGTTTTTATCACGCGGTATCCATTCGAATGTCACGTCGATACCCTCCGCGAGCTTCCAAACTTCCTGCGCAAGAGCGCGCAGGTGCGGCAGGTTTATCTTCCACTGTTTAGACACCTGGCTTATAACCAGCTTGCTGTCCCCGTAGACCCTGAGCTCTCTCACGCGGCGCTCGCGCGCAGCGGAAAGAAGAAGTATCAGAGCCTCGTATTCGGCCTCGTTGTTTGTCTTTTTGCCGAGGAAACGCGCTGTTTCCCAAACCACGTTGCCACTCTCGTCCACAAGCAGCGCGCCGGCGCCGGCAGTTCCAGGATTACCCCTGGACGCTCCGTCAAAATATCCTTCCATTTAAAATCCCTCTCCCATACTGCTTATCAAATGAGCTATACTCTACCATATACCGGATTGGAGGTACAGACATGGCATCTGCAAAAAAGACAAACGCTGTAAGGATAATGGAGAACGCGAAAATCAACTTCGAGCTCATAGAGTACGAAGTTAACGAAAGCGAACTGTCTGCGGAAGACGCCGCGGCCAAGACGAACGTCCCGGAGAGTCAGACTTTCAAAACCTTATGCGTGCGCGGAGACAGGACGGGCATTATGATGGTGTGCGTCCCTGCCGGCCGTGTGCTTGATTTTAAAGCGCTTGCGGCGGCGAGCGGAGACAAAAGCGCGGCACTGGTCCAGCTTAAAGAGGTACAGCCTCTGACTGGCTATGTGCGCGGAGGGTGCTCGCCGATAGGGACGAAAAAAAAATACCCTGTCTTCATCGACAAAAGCGCGCTGCAGTACGACTTCATAACGGTCAACGCAGGACAGCGCGGACTGCTCTTCAAACTGGACCCGCGCGACCTGATTAAAGTGACCGACGCCACCGCAGCGGACATCCTGCGCCCCGAGTAGAAGATCAATCGGCGCCTACAGCGTATATCAGATCGGCTATCGCTATCTCAATGTCGTAAAGCGCGTCTACGCGTTCCGTCCTGCTGTTTGTGAGCGCGAGGCGCGCGTCCAGCATATCGAGATTCGTGCCGACCTGCGCCTCATACCTCTTCACGGCTATCCTGTAATCCTCCTCGGAGACCTCGACCTGCCTCGCCGCCACATCCAGCCGGCTCTCGGCAAATCGGAGGTTCGACTGGGCCTGTGTGACCTCCATTTTGACTGTCTTCTTCATATCGTCAAGACGATAAAGAAATTCCCGCGCCTGGGCACGCGACTGCTCAGCCTTAGCGGATATCTCGCCTCCGTCGAAGACTGTCCACGTGCCAAACAGCCCCAGTCTCCACTCCTCATCACCGTCAGGCAAAAACTCGTCGTCTATGTTGGCCAGCATTCCTCCGGCCTTTATCTGCGGCAGAAGCTGCCCGCGCTGCGCCTTGGCCGTTTTGTCAGCCTGTCTGCTGAGCAGACCGTACATCTTAAGATCCTCTCTGTTCTCATAGGCCGCGCTTACCGGATCGGCGTACTTAGGCTGCAGATGCGCCAGGCTTTCCGCATCAGGATCGCCGTTTTTAACGTGCGTTTCGTCTACAGCGGTTCCCACCGCGCGCTCAAGCGCTGTCAGCGAGATCTCAACCGCGTTGTCAGCGCGTATGAGATTAAGCTTGGATTCCGCGACGGCCGTTTTGCTCCTCAGCACGTCGCTTTTGGCCACGACACCGGCCGCGAAGAGTTTTTCCGCCCTGTTAAGGTGTTCCTGAGCAAGTTTGAGCGACTCTTCCGCCACCGTCCTCTTCTCCTGGGCACGCCTTACGTTGAAATAAGCTACCCTCACGGAGTTCCTCACGCTTTGCCGTACCCGTTTCTCCTCGGCCGTCGACGCGTCCCTCGCAAGCTCGGCCGCCTGACGCCCCGCGGTAAGGGATCCGCCGGAGTACACAGTCTGAAGAAAGTCCACCGCGGCGACATACGTGTTGCGGAAGCCAAACGGCACGACTCCTATCATAGTGTTCGTTACGGGGTTTACCGCCGCAAGCAGCGGGTCATTCTGCTGCCACATCCCGCCTGCCGCGGCGGTTACGCTTGGACCCATCTTTGCGCCGGCCTCACGCAGCGCCGCGTTGGCACGCAAAACGCGCTCATGTGCCGCTTTTATAAGCGGGCTGCTCCTCTCGGCTGTCTCCATCAGCACATCAAGAGCAGACTCGCTCGACGCATAGGCGCAGATGCAAGACATGGCCAACATAAGCGCGGCTGTCAAAGCACGCGCCCAAAACATCAGGCAATACTTCTTCCGTCTCATTTCATCCATTCCTCCGGCCGTTATGGCACATACCTCTTTTTAAACATAGTTATGCTCGTTGTGAACATCACAGCTATGTAGACACAAAGCGCAGCCGCGTCCTTCCACACATACTCTGTTCCGCCGCCTTTGAGTATTATGGTGCGCGAAAGCCTGATATAGCAAGTTATCGGGAAACACTCCCCAAGATAACGGAACCCCGACGGCATGGCCTCTATGGGAAAGACAAAGCCCGAAAGCAGGACGCTCGGAAGGAGGACGAAGACTGAGAGTTGCAGCGCCTGCATCTGGTTTTGCGCAAAAGTTGATATCATTATGCCAAGCGCAAGGTTGGCTATAACGTAAAAGAGCGTGAGAAAAAAGAAGAGCGTGAAGCTTCCCAAAAACGGCATTCCGAAGACGACTATGCCGACGACTATAGAAACTATCACCTGTATGTAGCCGACTATCACATAAGGCAGTATCTTGCTCAGCAGAAGCTCCCAGGAACACATCGGCGTCACCAGAAGCTGTTCCAGGGTCCCTTGCTCGCTTTCTCTCACTATAGCCATTGACATCATCGAGATCAGCGTAAGGGAGAGCAGCAGTCCCATTATGCCCGGGACTATATACCACGAAGTGGTGAAGTCGGGATTGTACCAAGGGCGTATGCGCATGTCTATCGCCTGCTTAGGCACATCGAACCCCATCCTTCTGAACTTATCGGCAAGCACCTCCTGAGACTTGAGTATCCCAAGCGTCTGCGCGGCAGAAAGCGCGGACGACGACGACATATTGTCCGTGGCGTCAACTATGACCTGTATCTGGGCCGGGCGCTCGCTGTGCAGCTTTTTTGCGTAATCCGGCGGGAAGATTATCCCCACCTTGACGCTTCCTGATTCGACGGCTTTGTTTACCTCCGGGATGCTCTTTGCGTAAAGCTTTATGTCGAAATAGTTGCTTGCAGTGAAACTATTTATCATCTCTCGGCTTTCCTGCGTGCGCGACTGGTCGAATATCGCCGTCGCGAGATGCTTAACGTCTGTATTTATGGCAAAGCCGAATATAAGGAGCTGAGCGACCGGCATAAATATCAGTATCGCAAGAGTTATCCTGTCGCGCAGGACCTGTATGAACTCTTTCACTATGAGAGCGCGCAGCCTTCCGAAATGCACCGTCATCCCTCCGTTCGAGCGATCGGCTTTTTCAGGCTTATCTCACCTGTGCCGCATATCCTGCCGTTTGCAAGCTTCTTTGACGCCTCTTCCTTCACGAGATATACAAAAACGTCCTCCATTGAAGGGACTATCTCCCTTATCCTGGCGCCTCCGAACAAACTCTCTTTCTCGAGACGCGCGTCCGCGCCTACGAGTATGTGCAGTTTTTCCCCAAAGAAGTAGGAATCGATGACAGCCCCGATCTCGCCTTTCTGTATCCTCGCAAGTACATCCATACCGTTCTTAACTTCGACTTCCAGAAGTTTTCCCGGTATCATTTTTTTTAGATTCTCCGGCGTATCATCGGCTATGAGCGCGCCGAAATATATAAACGCGACTTTATCACAGTGCTCAGCCTCGTCCATAAAGTGGGTGGTGACCATTATCGTTGTGCCATCGGCAGCCAGACCGTAAATTATATCCCAGAACAGCCTGCGGGCCTTGGGGTCGACTCCGCTTGTCGGCTCATCGAGAAAAAGTATCTTTGGCCTGTGAAGTATAGCGCAGCCCAGCGCGAGCCTCTGTCTCCACCCGCCTGACAGGACACCCGCGAGCTCATCCTCGCGCCCCGTAAGCCCTGAAAGGACAAGCATCTTCTCTATGCGTTCCCTCTTCTCAGCTCCGCGCAGCCCATAGAGCCCCGAGTAAAAATTGAGATTTTCCATGACGGTCATCTCGGGGTAGAGGCTGAATTTCTGCGACATGTAGCCGACTTCGTGCTTTATTTTACGCCCCTCGCTGGCCAGGTTCATTCCCAGTACTAACCCCTGACCGGACGTTGGCGCAAGAAGTCCGCACAGCATCTTGATAGTCGTTGATTTGCCGGAACCGTTGGGGCCGAGGAAACCGTATATCTCGCCCTCTCTTATAGACATCGTGATGTGGTCGACCGCTATGAAGCTGCCGAATTTACGCGTAAGCTCCCTCATCTCAACGACGATATTTTTCACTCTGACATCCCGCCTCCCGCGTATGACACAAAGAGGTCCTCAAGGCTTGGAGATATCTCTATAAGCTCCGGCATGGCTATGCCCTTTGCCCTGAACTTGTCTTCTATAGAGCGGCGAGCCATGTCGACGTCGTCGACCACAATGTGATATACGGACCCAAACAGATTAGCGTCAAGCACATGTCCGCAATCCATGAGCCAATCTTTTGCCCTGCGTTCGCCGAGGTCCAGCCTCAGGACTTTGTTGCGGTAGCGTCCGAGCAATTCGTCAGACGTGCCGACGTCGAGTATCTTTCCTCTGTTTATAAACATCTTGCGCGTACATAGCTCGGCCTCGTCCATGTACGGCGTCGAGACCACTATCGAGAGTCCGTTTCTGTTCAGATCATAGAGCATTGCCCAGAATTCGCGCCTTGCCACGGGATCAACCCCGGTGGTAGGCTCGTCAAGGAAGAGTATATCAGGAGTGTGCAGAAGGCCGATCGCAAGAGCGAGCTTCTGCTTCATGCCGCCTGAAAGCTTGCCTGCTAAACGGTCACGAAAAGGCCACAGGCCGGTATTCTTTAGCATGGTTTCCGCCCTCAGCATAGCCTCGTGCTTAGGAGTGCCGTAGAGCGACCCGAAAAGCGCGATGTTCTCGCTTACGCTCATATCGGAGTAAAGACTGAATATCTGCGGTACGTATCCTGCTGAGAAACGGGCCTTGCGTCTGTCTAAGCTTCCAAGCAGCCGGCATGCCCCGCCCGGGTCCGGGTTCAGGATGCCCATGGCCATTCGTATCATGGTCGTCTTTCCCGCGCCGTCAGGCCCAATGAAGCCGAATATCTCGTACCTGTGTATATCGAGAGTAACATCGTCTAGCGCCTTTACGGCGCCGAATGTCTTGCTTGCGTTCCTGTAGCTCAGGCATACATCTTGTGGACCTTCAATCATAGAATCACGACGTCCGCCGGCATACCGGGCTTCATTATGCCTTCGCTGTTCTCGACAGATATCTTTATCCAAAAAACCATGTTTGAACGCTCTTTCTGCGTCAATGAAAGGCGGGGGTTATACTCCGCCTGCTGGTTGACCTCGGTCACTTTCGCCTTGAACACACGATCCGGGTACGAGTCTATCCTGACCTCCGCGTCTCCGCCCAACCTGATGAGCCCCAGCTGAGTCGAAGGGATATAAAGCTTGACCCAGCAGTCATCCATGATACCAAGTGTCGCAAGAGGCGCGCCGGACGCTATAACATCACCGGCCTCGTAGTTTTTCGTGAGGATAACTCCGTTTGACGGCGAGTAAAAGCTCTTGTAGCCGATCAATGTCCTTGCTTGGCGTACCCTCTCCTCAGCCCGCCTGACATCGGCTTTAGCCATCTCTATATCTTCAATCCTGGAACCGTTTTGAAGAAGCAAAAGCGACTGGCGCGCCATATTCAGCGCATTGAGCTTCGCCCTCGCGTCCTCGGTGTAAAGCTCAGCGTCCCTCAGTGAGACAACGCCCTCTTCGGCAAGCGAGCTGAAACGCTTCGCGTCGCGAAGCGACTGTTCGTACTGGGTCCTGCGCAGCGAGACCTCCGCTTTGGCCCTCTCTATATCCTCTTTACGGAAACCGTTCTCCAGCTCAAGAAGCCGCTGTTTCGCGCCCGCAAGCGCGGCCTCGGCCATGGCGACCTCGTTGTCGGCTCCGTCCAGTGACAGGCGCGCTATCAGGTCTCCCTTACGCACTGTATCAGCCTCTTTGATGTAAAGATCCGTTATTCTGCCGCCAGCCTGCGGCGCAAGCTGCACCTCTGTGACCTCTACAGTGCCTGAAGCCCTGACACGGTTGTCTTCTCCGCGCTCATCCGCGTACCACACCACAAGAGCGACCGCCGCCGCAACAACCGCCGCCGCTATCAAGGCGGACTTCTTATTTTTCAGAACGTCGGACATTCTCAACGCTATGTTCCCTCCACAAGTCAGCTATTAGCATATACTCTATCCCGGGCGGCCGCCTGTGTCAAGGGAATGCGGCGCAACAATGCCGCGCTTGCTTAATGCCTTAAAAGAGGCGTTTTTTCCAGAGGATGAGAGTGGCCGCCGCGGTCAAGGCAAGCGATAAAAGCCCGACTAAGTAGAAGCCCATCGGATGATTAGACCACGGGACCGGCACGTTCATCCCAAAGAAGCTCGCTATCATGGTCGGAATCGCCATTACGATCGTCACCGACGCCAAAAACTTCATGACTATGTTCAGGTTGTTCGATATGACCGAAGCAAACGCGTCCATCATGCCCGCTAAAACATCGGTCTGGATTTGAGCCATTTCTATCGACTGATCATATTCTACTCTGACGTCATCAAGCAGGTCTTCGTCCTCCTCGCGGAATTTTATGAGGTGGCTCACCTGCGAATTCGAGCACAGCCGCAGCAGGCGCTCAACCACGACCCTGTTTGAGCGAAGCGACATGGAGTAGTAAGTAAGTCCCTTTTGAAGGTCCAGCAGCTGAAAAAGCTCATGGTTTTTCATCGATTGTCTGAGGTCCTGCTCTATCTTGTCCGACTTCCTTATCATCTGGCGCAGGTCCTTCAGGAAAAGCAGCGCGGAATGGTAAAGCAGCTGAAAAAGAAAGCGCGTCCTTTTAAAAGTGCAGAAATATTTATACTTGCTCTGCGTGAAATTCTGCAGCACGTCGTTATGTTCCTGGCATACCGTCACAATATAGTAAGGGGTCACTATGATGCCCAGCGGCAAAGTGTCGTACTCAATAACAACGCCTTCGTGGTTTATAGGAACATTTATAAGGACAAGTATCTCATTATCCTCTATCTCTATACGCGAAGATTCTTCCGGGTCAAGCGCCGAGCGTATAAAATCCTGGGGTGCTCTCGTGATTTTTTCTACTGTCAGCAGCTCTTCGACGGTCGGCCTGATAAGGCTTATCCACGCCCCGGGCTCTATTTCGTTGGGAGCAAGCTCTATCAGGCCTTCGTCATAAGTCTTCATGATTTTAAGCATTGAATTTTCCCCTTTCTCAATATGCATGGCGCGCGAACACAAGCCAAGGCGCGGGCTAAACGATGTAAGACATATGCCGTTACGACGCTATGCGTGATTCTGTCTTACGCCAGGCAGACTATATGGTTTTGAGATCGGGAGTGAAGCGTGAATTGAGGCAATAATTGCGAGACCCTCCACACCCGGCTAGCGCCGGGCACAGTGAGCCACCGGTCCGGCATTAAAACGTGAACATACTGCGTTCCAGAGGTTCAGGACTAGGGCTGCTGTCCATGGACTACTCCCTTCCCCGGATCATATCCGGAAAAACATCGGCGGCAGATAATTAAATATACATCCGCCGCAAAAAGTTTAGTCTGCATCAGCAATTAGGTCAAGTAAAAAATCAAAGTCCGCCGCTTTTTTGAATTTCTTTATGACGGACTGAGAAGTAATGCTCATCGTCACAATAAAGAAAAACTGGGTGACTTGCGCATTGGATGCCGCCAGTCACCCAGATCGGTATCTTGTAAGACCTCTTGATGGGATTAACGCTTCGAGAACTGCTTGTCCGCCCTTGCTCCCCTAAGTCCGACCTTCTTGCGCTCAACCATACGCGGATCGCGCGTAAGCAGTCCGGCTCTCTTGAGCGCGGGACGCGCCGCAGGATACATCTTAAGTATGGCCCGGGCCACGCCCAGGCGCACCGCACCGGCCTGGCCGGTGAGACCACCGCCGTGCGCGTTGACGAATACATCTATCTTACCCTCGACCGCCGCTACTTTGAGAGGCTCCATTGCCTGCAGCTCCCAGAAAATACGCGGCAGATAGTCCTTGACTTCGCGGTTGTTGATGAGAAACTTGCCGCTGCCCTCGCAAATGCGCACGCGGGCAATGGCGTTCTTCCTTCTGCCTGTGCCCCACACGAAAGCCGTTGGGGCAGATGCCGTCTTAATTGCCATTCTTCTATACCTCCTATCCCTGGTCGTTCTAATCTATCTGCTCTGGCCGCTGTGCAGCGTGGGGATGAACAGGGCCCGCATATACCTTGAGTTTGCGGTACATATCGCGTCCGAGCTTTGTTTTTGGAAGCATGCCCCAGACTACCCTCTCTATAAGCCGCTCCGGCCTGCGCTCTATTACCTGCCCGTATGTCAGCGTCTTCAGCCCTCCAGGGTAGCCGCTGTATGTGCTTATCGTGGACTGAAGGCGTTTCTTACCGGTCAGCCCTACCTTATCAGCGTTGACGACAACCACGAAATCACCGCAGTCGACGTGCGGAGTGTAGGTTGGCTTGTGCTTGCCCGAAAGTATACGGGCTATCTTTACCGCCATGCGGCCAAGGTGCTTATCCGTCGCGTCTATTACATACCATTTGCGCTCTACCGTCTCACCTTTGGCCATGAACGAACGTGTGCCGATCATGGATATTCCTCCTTAAAAAACTATGAACTTTATCTTTTTATATATGTCTTAAAACGGTTATTCCGCTCCCTTACAGCGTGGCATTATGCGCGCGCGGCGCACCGCCGTTTCGGGAGAACGCCTGTAAACGTGGGGGTATAACAGGCGGTCCTCAGAATACTCGTTCAAGCCTTGGGTTTGGTATCAAGCCCGGCAGGCGGCCTCTCTTTGCGACAGGCTTGCCGTCGACCATCTTTAAATCCATCGTCATATCCCGCGGAGCACCGTGGGTTATGTAACTGCCAACGCCATAGACGTCCGCACCGGCCACGTTCATTATCCTTATCCTGTCCGGGGTGAGCCCGCCTGTGGCTATTATCTTCACCTTTCTGAAACCTGCGATGTCAAGGCGCCAGCGCACTTCCCGCACCAAATCCGGGGTGACCCCTCCCCGCTCGCCAGGAGTATCGAGTCTGACCCCTGATAGCCTCTCCCCAAGGCACTCGGCCACCCTCATGGTCTCTTCCGCCTCGTCCTTGAACGTATCGACCAACACTATGCGCGGCTCTTCGGCAGGTATCTGGGCATCGTACAACTTGGCAAGCTTCACTGTATCGCCCATCAGCAGTATCGCCGCATGCGGTATCGTGCCCCTGGGCTCTTCGCCGCACAGTTTAGCCGCGAGGATACAGCTCATCGCGCTGCATCCGGCTATCTTAGCAGCTCTTTCCATGACCGGGGCAACAGCCGGGTGTACGTGGCGCGCGCCGAAACATAAAACGTCACGGCCTTCCGCCGCGTCTACGCACTCCTTAGCAGCAGTCGCCCATCCGGTTGACGAAGCGAGCATGCCGAGCAAAACAGTCTCATAGAGGCCGAATGACTCGTATGTACCGGTGATCCTCATCACGACTTCTTTTGGTTCAAACGCGCTGCCCTCCGGCAGAGACTCCACCTGAGGCGGGTTTGGAAGCGTGCGGAAAAGCCGGAGGACTTCCTCGCTGCCGGCGTATACTCCGCCATGCCGCGCAAAAACTTCGGCCACAACGGGAGTCTCAAGCCGCCCGGCGGACCTCAGGACATCCCTCGTTTTGAGGAAGTAAATATCCGTAGTCCAGCCCGCGCATATCTCATCATGAGACGCTGAGAACAAGCGTCCCTCCGTTTTCTCGTATGAAGCTATGTCATTTAGGCTATCAAGACGTTTAAGAGGCATCTCAGCAGTACCTCTTACCTCTATCTCATAACGATCTGAATAAGCGAGAATATCATAAACGCAACCAAAAAGCCCGACGTTATCTTGGTGAGAGATGACATCCGCTGCCATGTTCCGCCGTAATCAGCCTGGGTGCCGCCGCCTCCGAAAGAACCCGTGAAGCCTCCGCTCTTTCTGTGCTGCATCATTACAACTACGACAAGACCTACACAAACAAGTATGTGAAGAACTCCAAAAAGGATTTTCACAAACTACACCTCCACTTATCAACGTTGTCAGACTGACCCTGCCTTTGGCAAACCCAGCTCTTTGGCCGGACTATTATCTATAGTGCGTACAGTGTAGTATTGTACCACAGGCAAAAGCATTTCGGCTATACCATTTATAGCCGAAGCCCTGTGAGATATTTTTTTCTTTACATCTTCCCCAAGATCCGCAAACGTCATATCATACCCGTCCGGGATGAAAACAGGGTCATAGCCGAAGCCGGATTTTCCCGATGGCGACTCCGCAATTCGCCCTTCGCAGTACCCGGTGTACACAATGGGCTCGTCAGTCCAGGGAAATACAACAGCGATGCATGAAACGAACCTGGCCCGTCTGTCCGCCTGTTCCCTCATTTTTTCCATGAGCCACTTAACCCTATCGATATCGCTTCCCGGCACGATGCGGGCCGAATGTATGCCGGGAGATCCGCCAAGAGCCGCGACCTCAAGACCGCTGTCGTCGGACATGGCCGGAAGCCCCGTTGCAAGAGACCATGCGCGTGCCTTAAGAAGCGCGTTCTCCTCGTATGTTGCGCCGCTTTCCTCTATGCAGCGGGAACCGTCCAAATCTCCGCCGAAGACTAGATTTATTCCGAACGCCGCAAAGGCATCCCTCATCTCGCGGTATTTGCCCTTGTTACCGCTGGCAAAGACTATGTCCACTGATCAAAAAGCCTCCGTTCCTCTTCTGTAAGCAAAAGGCAATCTATCTGCTTCGCGAATATTTCCCTTATTCCGCCCCATCCTATGGCCACTATCTCGCTCAGTTCTGCGCTTGAAAAAGTCCCGTGCTCGCCTGTGCCCTGAAGTTCTACGAATTTTCCGTCCCCGGTCATCACGAGATTAGCGTCCACTTCGGCGGCCGAATCCTCCCCGTAGCAGAGATCCAGCATCAAAACGCCACCGACCTTTCCGACGCTTACCGCGCCTATCTGCGTTTTAAGCGGTATTCTTGCGATTTTATCGTTAGCAAGCAGCCATCGCAAAGCGTCAAAAAGCGCTATGAAACCCGCCGTTATTGACGCGGTCCTTGTGCCGCCGTCAGCCTGTATGACGTCGCAATCTATCCATATGGTCCTCTCGCCAAGCTGCTGCAGGTCGACGGCCGCGCGCAGAGAGCGGCCGATAAGCCGCTGTATCTCACTGCCGCGCCCGTTGAGCTTACCCTTGTTGACATCCCGCTGCATCCTCTCATGCGTTGAACGCGGCAGCATCGCGTATTCGGCGCTTACCCAGCCGCCGCCTGTGCCGCGCATAAAAAGAGGGACCTTTTCCTCTACTGAAGCCGTGCAAAAAACATGAGTATTGCCCCATTTTACGAAAACGGAGCCCTCGGCGTATATGCTGCACCCGCGCTCAAACCTTATCTCCCTCAGATTTGACGGACTCCTGCCGTCCTCCCTTGCGATGCTCATCATTGTGTTATCTCCCAAGGTTTTGAAAGGTCGGCAGCGCTCTTTTCGCTTGACTCCCTGCCTTCTATATAGAACTTGACTTTTTTGATGGGCGGGAAGTTCTCCTGCATCGTCTTGACGAGTCCCGTTATCACAAAGGCAGCCTTGTCCTTGCCGATCCTTTTAATGGAGGACTCAAACGCACGCGTCATATCCAGATAAAGCCAGTCTCCGCTGCAAAACACGTTCTGCACCGAGACCCCGTTATCCATCAGGTTAATTTCCTTGAGTCCGTCGATATACACCGCAAGCACTTTCGCTATGTCCTCCTCTGGAAGTCCCCTGTCTATATCTATGCTGCGCTCGATAAATTTCCCGCCTTTGTCCGGTATATAAATCCTGTACGTAACGCTCCCGGCAATATCAGGGACAGCTACTCCATGCTGCGAATGTCCTGCCTCTGAGTCAGGAGCATAGACGACGCCCTTTGAAGCTCCTTTTTTGTCTATCCAGCTGAAGAAATAGTTTGCGCCGATATACCCCGCTGCGAAAAGAACGGCGATAAGAGCTATCCAGGCAAATACTCTCACCAACAATGGGGCCCTCTTTCTTTCCTCATCCTCATAATAGTCAATTTCCTCGTCGTATTGCGCCCTTATTTTGCCCGCTTTGGCGCGCTGCTCGTCATCTTCCATGTCTATATCATCACGGCTTCGACTGCTGAAGACAAACCCCCTACCGGGCCTTTCAGAGCCCTCCGCCTTTGAAAAATATCTTTGCTCCTCTTCTTCATTTTCCGACATCTTTTTTCTGCGCCCCACAGATGGCTCGTCATAGTACGAATCTTTTTTTCCTCTGACTACGAAGTGGCGGGTTCTCTCTTCAGGGTCCCTCATTATGCGTTATCCTCCCGCAATCCTATCGCAACACGACAGGATGATCTTTTATGTAAGAGACAATCCCATCCGCAATGCTTCTGCACAAAGACTCCCTGTAGCTTTGGGAGTTAAGCCTCTGCGCCTCGGCAGCGTCGGTCAGATATCCCATCTCTATAAGTACGGCAGGCATCGCGGCCCCCCTCAGAACAAAGAACGGCGCCTGGCCAACCTTCCGCATCGGCAGCCTGAATGACTTCGCCGCAGTGTGCATATACTCAACCAGAACGGTGCTCTCGTTGATCTTATCGTTCTGCTGCATGTCACCAAGGATCTTAAGCAGAAGCCTCGTCTTTTTGTCAGATCTCTGCTCCGCTTCCGTTACCGACTCCGCTCCTCCGCTTATTTCCTTGTTTTCCGCTATTGCAAGCTGCATTGCGTCCTTGTCAGAGGGCAGCGCCATTATGTAAAATTCAAGTCCGGCCGCTCGTTTGCCCTTAGGCATAGCGTTGCAGTGCATGCTTACAAACACAGAGGCGTTATGTTTATTGGCAAACGCGGTGCGCTCTCCAAGCTTAAGATAGACATCGGTATCCCTCGTATAGCGCACATCTACGCCGTACGACCTCAAAATAGATCCAAGCTGCGTTACCGCCTTGAGATTTATATCTTTCTCCCGTATGCCGTTTGCCATTGCGCCCGGATCGTGCCCGCCATGCCCCGCGTCGAGCACCGCCACCGGTCTGTTCTTCCCCTTGAAAACAACTGCCAAAGTCAGAGGCTGGACATCGTCATGCGACGCATCCGCACTCTCGGCGATATCAACGGAAGAGCCTGCCGTCTGCGTTTGAGTCTTACCATTAATATCCTGGGGCTGTTTTTTAGGCGCGGAAAGATCCGATTTCGCATCATCTTTGACGGCTGCCGGAGGCGCTTCGTCAGCCGCGGCCCAGCGAATCGCGCCGTCCTTGCCTATAGCCTTATAAAACGTACCAAGAACCGTGAGCATCGCTTTTGAATCTGCCCACCAATGCTCTCCTTCAACTGAAACGGGGTTCGGAAGACTGATTATAGATCCGTTGACGCGCACCACACATGAGTTGTTCCAAAACTCCATCTTTTTACCGTCATATACAACGACTATGCCCTGCTGCACAGAGCTTCTGGCAAGGCCTAGCGCGGATATGACCTCCTCTATCGCGACATCGGTTCCCCCATGCTCATTTTTTCGCGAAGTTATATCGCCCTTTTTTATATCGCCGTTCCAAAGCGAAAGCACGTCGGCAAAAGCCGCTGCGGCAAAAAGAAGGGATATCACCAGCGCTGCGAACAGCGCTTTAACGATTTTTTTATTCACCCGCAATGACAACGTTCTCCACCACCAAAGCAGGCGCCCCGACGGCGCCGAAAAATTCCACATCAGATCCCGCAGCAGCGATATCCCTCAGAAAGTTCATTATATTAGAAGCGATAGTCACGCCGCAAACCGGTTTAGTAAGTTCACCGTTTTCTATAGCCAAACCCTTAGTGCCTATGGAGAAATCGCCGCTGACCGGGTCGATCGTGTGTAATCCCATGAACTCAGTGACATACAGTCCGCTCTTTATCCTTGCGAGCAGCGATTCGGCGCTCTCGCTTCCTCCCTCCAGAAACACGTTGGTCGTTCCCACATCGGGCAGCGACGACATGCTCCTGCACGCATTGCCGGTGGACCGTACGCCGTCCTTCCACGCATACTGCAGGTTGTACAGATATGACTGCGCTGTGCCGTTTTTGATGAGAACTGTCCTTCCTGTAGGTACTCCCTCAGAATCCCAGGATCCGCTTCCGGCCTTCCACGGCAATCTTCCGTCGTCTGTTAAGGTAACGCACGATGAAGCTACAGCCGAGCCCAGCCTGTCCTTCATTAAAGAGCGCCCCTTATGCACATCCGACGCGCAGAAGAGGTCTCCTACGACATCCACCAGCGCAGAGGCAGCCTCCGGCTCTATCATTATAGTATAGGCTCCGGTCGGCATGGGAGTCCCTCCCAAAGCAGAAACTGTCCTCGAAACAGCAAGAGCCGCGGTTTTACCCACATCAAGCTCGTCCAGCCGACGGGATTCCATGTTGTATCCGCCGATTTCTGTAAAATCTCCCTCTTGCGCAAGCACCAGGACACCGCAGCTTGCGCTGCTGACGCGTTCCCAGCCTGCGAGCCCCGTAGTGGTGCAGTAAAACGACGAACCCCATCCGTCGCTCCACGCGGCGCTGCGGACCGATACGACCCTGCCGTCTCTCGACTTGGCAAGCTCAGTCATATTAAGGCACATCTCAAGGCGCATCTTCGGGGTTATCTGCGCTATGCGCTCATCCTCAAGCGCAACGGACGGATCTTCCTCAAGTTTGCCGTCATAAAGCATGATCCCCTCTTCAGGCTCGGAGTTCCTGCAATTGAAGATACTCCACTCTACAAGAGACCTGACAGCCTGGATGTCCAGCCGGCTGCCATAGGCTATGCCCTGCCTGCCGTCGGACATTATGGTCCTGACACCGATGCCGGCGTTAAAGCCTGATACGCTCTCCTCAACGACCCCATCCTTCATGGACACGCTGTTGCCGGATGTCTCCGAATACAGGACGTCGGCAGAGGAAGCGCCTTGCCTCACCGCCTCGTCAAGCGCCCACAGAGCAAGAGATTCTGCATCGGGGTTCAAAGAAGGCTTATTCACGCGGATAAAACCTCTATTATGACGGCCGCCGCGCGCTCAACATCGTCCCTATCCACGTCAAGGTGCGTCACGAGCCTCACACGACGCGGGTTGATCATGTTCAGAAGCAGGCCACGCTCTTTGCAGCGCTCTTCGAATTCATCATCCAAGAGAGGGCTGGGGTCAAGCGGGAAAAACACCATATTCGTCATGCAAGAAACAGATTCCACACAGACCCCTCCTTTACGAAGCAGATCAGCCAAAAGACCTGCGTTTGAGTGGTCCTCCGCGAGGCGCGGGATATTGTTCTTAAGGGCGAAAAGTCCGGCCGCCGCGGCTATGCCTACCTGGCGCTGAGCGCCGCCGAGACGCTTGCGCCATTTCGCCGCGCGCTCGATGAAATCACGCGAGCCGCAGAGCATAGAGCCCATAGGGGCACCGAGCCCCTTGGAGAGGCAGAACTGAACCGAGTCGGCCTCGTTCGTGAACTCCTTCACGTCAACACCGTGATAGACAGATGCGTTGAAGATGCGCGCCCCGTCAAGGTGCACATGGAAGCCGAGGCGCCGCCCTTCGCGCGCGGCCGCGGCAAAGCGGGCCGGCTCGACGGCTATTCCGCCCGTATAGTTATGCGTGTTCTCAAGCGCAAGTATCGTAGTCTCGGGGTGGTGTATGTTGCCATCGGCGCGGTTCGCGGCGGCTATATCCCCGGCATTTGGCACGCCTTCGTCATCGTCCAGCGGATACGGGCAGAGGCCGGCAACGGCCGAGAATCCGCCTACCTCTGCGTTCCAGACGTGCGAACGTTTTCCGGCAAGCAGGCTCTCGCCGTGCCTGCCCGCTGAAACAAAGGCGAGCAGATTACCCATGGTACCGGAGCACGCGTAAAGAGCGGCCTCTTTGCCGGTAAGTTCGGCTGCATAAGCCGCGAGAGCGTTTGAAGACGGATCGTCACCGTAGATATCATCGCCCACTTCGGCACACGCCATCACGCGGCGCATCTCTTCCGACGGTTTTGTAACGGTATCGCTTCTGAAATCCATGATATGATGCATAATTATTCCTCCTTGAGATACTCTGTCCGGTCTATGCGGCCTCACCAAAACGTCGTTTCACAACGCTATATTTCTACCCCAAGCCTTGCCCAAGGCAGAAAATCTTCACTTACCGGCATTCCAAGACCCACGTCTTGAGAGTTGCCGTGAAAATCCGTGCCTGCGGTCGGGTACAACCCCAATTTATCCGCCATCGAAAGATAGCGATATATCTGTTCCGGGCTATGTCCGGGATAGAGCGCCTCTATGCCCCAAAGCCCGCAGTCCTTAAGATGCTTGACGAGGTCGGAAAGGGCATCATCGTCAAGCAGTGTCTGTGCCGGATGTGCCAGTACGGCAAGTCCGCCGGCGCCGTTTATAAGCGATATGCACTCCTCCGCGCTTATCCTGACGCATGGCACATATGCGCGGCCGCCAAGCCCCAGGTACTTCATAAACGCCTCAGCTATATTTGATACATAGCCTTTTTTTATCATAAGCCTCGCAATATGAGGGCGCGCCATCACCTGCCCGTCGGACATGGCCTCAACCTCGTCAAGCGAGATGTCGATCCCCTCTTTTTGTAATTTCTCACAGATCTCGGCGTTCCTGTCAAATCTGTAGCCTCTTATTGCCCTTAACTTTTCCTCAAGCGCGGCATTTCCCGCTTCTATGCGAAATCCCAGTATATGCAACGTATAACTTGCGTCCGCGGAGAGCTCTATACCAGATAGCCCCCGGACGCCGTACTCTGCGCAAGCCCGGCCAAACGCGGCAAGCCCTTCCGTGGTATCGTGATCTGTCAGGCTAATCAGCGACAGGCGACGCTTCTTCGCTGCCCTGACTATCTCCTCCGCGGTAAAAGTACCGTCCGAGCTGGTGCTGTGCACATGCATGTCTATTAGTATCATACCTGAGGCTCCACATCCTGCCGTGCGCCGGCATCGCGGATAAAAGCACCTATGGCCTGCGCAACTATAAACGCTATCACGGTCAATTTACCATGCTCATCTCTGGGGAAAGCATCGGTCTCCGCTGATTCTACCTGCAGTACTCCCAGTTTTTCGCCTCGGGCAAAGAGCGGCACCGATATCATTGAACGCGAGTCTCTGAAAAGCGGCATGTCCTTAGACGGGTCGACCCTATCAGTGGCATACGGCCTGCCCGATGCGAGCACCTTCCATACCGCGCCCCCGTTTCTGGCAAGCCCCGCTCTTGCTTTTTCTCCGCGCTCCGGCAAAAACAGCCCTCCGGCGCCATCCGCTACTGCGACTGCGACATTGCAGCCCGGCACAATCTCGGAAATCTTTTCGCACGCTATGGCGACGGTCTCGTCAAGGGTAACCCCCCTGGAAAGTTCCGATGAGATATATTCCATTACCGGGAGCATCCTGTTTGCGGAATCCTTATAGTAAAGCATGAACCCTCCCGTAGCAAAAAGAAGCACAAAGACGGAAACCGTCTCAATCCATGTAAAGATGCCGCATATAGAACCCGCCACGGCGGCAGCCATGCATAGCAAAAGATTTGTCCTATAGCGCCAGCGGCCGCATTCGTTAAGCCCCAGAAAAGCGGAGACGACTAAGGCGACGAAAAGCCACGCGAGGCCGAACACACAGCTGACGGCACCCCCAACCGCCATCAGCATGAGCCACAGGTACTGCGGCCAGAATTTTCTCTTACGGAATATGGGTTCGGGCAACCTTTCAGAACTCTTCACGGTGCAACAATACGCCGTCAAGCGTCAGTATCGAGATGCCGAGATAGTCTATCAGCGCAGCGCTTGCGGGATCCTTTCCTTTGGGTATAGTCGTTGAACCGGGGTTTAAAAAGATAGTGTTTTCCTCCCTGACCACCGACGCTATATGAGTGTGGCCCGAAATGGCGATATCGGCCTTGCAGTCTAACGCCATCCGCCTGAAAACGGGGAAGTTCTCCCCATGCATCATTATTATTTTTTTCCCGTTCCACCAAAGCACTACGTACGGTGCGACCAGCGGATCCAAAATCATAAGGTCAACGTCCGCGTCACAGTTACCCCGCGCAATCAGCAGAGTCCCATCGTACTCGTTTATGGCTTGGGCAAGGTCGGCCGGAGTATACCCTCCCGGAATTGGGTTACGCGGCCCGTGGTAGAGGACATCCCCCGCGTGCAGGACGACATCCGTGCCACTAAACAGCGCAAGCGCCGCTTTCCATGCCGGAAGGCTTCCATGGGTATCAGAAATAACGCCGAATCTTTCACATTCGACAACTTTTGCCGTCATTTGGCTTTCACCCTTTCTGCCATATATTATATAATCAGAGAGCTTGTAAAAACACCGACCGGAGCGTGAATTTTATCATGGATAATGACACAAAAAATTCGGAAAATCAGGATATAGATACGCTGGTGCACTCTCTTGAGCTGGTTTCGGCGCGCATGTTCGAATCAGTAATTACGCTTAGCCAGACTGCGTCCTCAAACACTCCCGAGATGCACGACCTTTTCAACCGTTGGGTATCGTGCGTAGGCGGCGAGATAATAAGCGCGGCCGAAGAGCAGGGGGGATTTGAGCCGACCGAACTGGCTCAAAAGATAGGCGTACTTGATTCGACTATAATTTCGCTGGCACTTGCGCTTCACAGGCAGGGTAAGCTAAAGATCAAATATATAACCGCAGAAAGATGCGAAGGAGATAACCAGGACATCTGCGGCTGTCTGAAATAACAAAAACAAAGCACGCCGCGGCGGCACAAGCGACATACGTCGCGGCGTGCTTTGTCCGTAAAGCAGGGCGGACAGAGTCAGAATTTATTCTTTACGTTCACCCACAAAGGGGCCATCGAAGATTCGAGATGGCCTTTCGCCGTAAGTTCCCATATCATAGCCACAAAGCTGTTAATACGCGTCACAAAAGCAAAGACGGGCATTATGGGCAAAAAACACGCTCTTGACATATCCTCGAGGGGCCTCTCCGATAACAACAGGACAAACAGCAAATACATAGCCGTGAGCAACGCTAAGTAAAACAGATATATAAGCAGCATTTGGCCCAGAGCGTACCTGAGAGGGTATACAGCAAAGATCCACACAGTGTACAAGAATATCACAATTGGCATGACAATCTGGGAGAAAAGCCCCGCAGAGAGCACCATAACGAAATTTGGCCACCCAAGCAGCCTGGGGTTAAAGGAATGCCTGTGCTTCCTGAAGTAGAGATGAGACCATCCCACAAATTGTGTAAACCTCCTGAAAGGTGCAAAATAGAGAGCACTGATCAGGAGGTTTTATTATGGCAAGAAGAAATCGAGATCCGGAACGTGAAGCAAAGCGTGAAAAGATGAGCA
>Ga0228536_1000207_pt1 | contig 144723 bp, 142 predicted proteins | sample SJ1Smetagenome_FD_168611 | JGI IMG/M metagenome (GOLD analysis project Ga0228536, IMG submission 168611) | Enriched culture of PCE-dechlorinating microbial communities from Ithaca, New York, USA - SJ1.S | ecosystem: Engineered > Modeled > Simulated communities (microbial... > Unclassified... | reverse complement strand
TCACCCGTCCGCTACTAACGATGTCTTCAGCAAGCTTCCAACATCGCCCGTTCAACTTGCATGTGTTAAGCACGCCGCCAGCGTTCGTCCTGAGCCAGGATCAAACTCTCGTTTAATTGCTCGGAACTGCGCTAAACAAATTTATGCACTGTATTCTTTTTTCAAGTTGCGCGTTGCTTTGAGCGGCAACGGCGAAGAATATACCACGCCTTGATGCGTTTGGCAATACCCCAAAACGTTTTTTCGAGAGTTTTTTTCGAAGGGGTGGTATAATTTCTCTGCACGATGCGCTGTTCGTGTTGCAGTGCAGTTTTGTCGACATAGCGGCGCTGTTCGAAAAGCAGGAGTGCAGATTGTACATCGGGGGAGGAATCCATTGCACATGTCGGAGAAGCCGCTGCGTCAAAAACAGGCTCCTTCTTCGGGGAATAAAGAAACTCATCCTCGTGAAGCGGGGGTGCCCAAGAAGAAAAAGTTTTCGTTGTTCAAGTTCATTTTCCAGCTCCTTTTCGCCCTGATCATTCTGGCGGGGGCAGCGATATCCGTCTTCGTCGCTTTTTACCTTCGCGAGCTGTCGCAGACATTGCCGACAGCGACCGAGATCATGGCGTTCAAGACGAGTGTGGCCAGCGTTATCTACGATAGGAACGGCGAGACGGTTGCCCGCCTTTTTACCGAGAACAGACAGCCAGTGGAGCTGCGGAACATTTCTCCGTGGGTCATAAAATCGACGCTCGCCGCGGAGGACTCCTCGTTTTATCAGCACGGAGGAATCCGGCTTCTCTCCATCGCCCGCGCGTCTCTGGAGAACATCTCAAGCAGGGGCATCCGTCAGGGTGGAAGCACGATCACGCAGCAGCTTGCGCGGAACCTGTTCCTCTCCCAGGAGCGGAAGTTCGACAGGAAGATAAAAGAGATCATTCTGGCGATACGCATGGAACAGATTTTCACGAAAGACCGTATCATGGAGATGTACCTGAATACGATCTACTTCGGTCACGGCGCATGGGGAGTGGACACCGCGGCGAGGACCTACTTCGGCAAGAGCGCTTCGGAGCTGAATCTTCCCGAGGCGGCGATGATCGCAGGCCTGATCGCGGCTCCCGGACGGTACAGTCCGCTGTCGAACTTCGAAAACTCGAAGAGCCGCCAGTGGTACGTCCTCGACCGGCTTGTGACGCTCGGCTGGATTTCGGACGACGAGCGGAAGCAAGCCTATAACGCCGAAATGGTCTTCCGGCATACGCCGAACAGGGTGCAGGAGTACAACAGGGCGCCCTACTTCGTCGCGCACCTGCTGTTCAACGAGCTGCTGCCGAAGTACGGCCCGGATTTAGTGTATGCGGGCGGGATGGAGATTCATACCACGCTCGACTTGAAGATGCAGGAAGCGGCGGAAAATGCGATGAAGGGGCTGAAGAGCCAGGGGGCGATCGTCGGGATGAATCCGGAGACCGGCGAGGTGTTGGCGCTTGTGGGCGGACACGATTTCGCGAAGAGCAAGTTCAATCGTGCGACGCAGGCGTTTCGGCAGCCGGGTTCGGGATTCAAGCCCGTAGTTTATGCGACGGCTTTCGATGCGGGGTTGCTACCGACGGATCACTTCTTGGACATGAAGATAGAATACGAAAAGAAGGGACCGCGGCAGACGCTCTGGGCCCCCGGCAACTACGACGGAAAGTTCAACGGCGAGGTGACGCTTCAGTACGCCCTGATTCGTTCACTGAACACTGTGGCGGTGCGCCTTATCGACTATTTGGGAGCCGGGCCGGTTGTGGCTATAGCCCGGAAGATGGGCGTGGTGTCGCCGCATCTTCCGGCCGACCTTTCGCTGGCCCTTGGAACGGCGAGCGTTACCCCGCTGGAGATGGCGGCTGTTTTCTCCGTGTTCGCAAACAACGGAAAATCGGTAGAGCCCCTGATGATCAGGGAAATCCGCTCCTCCAACGGCGATATGCTGGAAACCAGGAGGCCGAATGTACGGGAAGCGATCGATCCGGAGGTCGCGATCACGGTACGGTCGGTGCTTATGGATGCGGTACGCGCCGGCACGGGAAGGAAGGCGCTGCTTCCCGATCGGGAAACCTTCGGAAAGACCGGAACGACGAACGATTATACCGACGCGTGGTTCCTCGGCGGCGTTCCAGGCCTTGTAGCCGTAGTCTACGCGGGAAACGACGACCATTCCCCTCTCGGAAAACGCAACGTCACCGGAGGCGACGTTGCAGCCCCGGTTTGGAACGCCTTCGTTGCGGCGGCGGTAAAGACTGTCGACCTGCCCAAAAAATTCGATATTCCGCCGGACGCGGATGTCGAGGCTGTGTCCATCTGTCGGACAACGGGCTTCCGAGCCCTGAGCGGATGCTCCTCGGCGACGGTGTACATGCGGAAAGGGGCGGCCCCGCAGACGTCGTGCCCAATCCACGGGGGCGACATGTACGCGAGCACGATGGATCCGAACGCACCGAGGCTGGTACTGGTTCATAACGACGCCGAGCTGCACGCCTCCGGTGGAATGTATTCTGCCGTTCAACCCGACGCGCCTCCGGTGACGGTGGCGACACCGAAACCGAAACAGGAGGTGGTTGTTCCCGAATCGACGGGGGTTTACAAAGATCCGAATCCTGCGGTCACAGTGGAAGATAGATACCAACAGCTCCTAAAGCAGTACGGTCTGACCAACTGATTCTTTCGTGAAGCGCAACGGAGCGCCGGCCCCTCCCGAGGAGGCCGGCGCTCCGTTCATTTCCTGGAACGGACGTTACTTTCCGCGAAGGGCGTCGAGGACGATCTTTTGCTCCACCGAGGCGACGATACGGCGGGTGTACGTCAGCGCGTCGGCATTGACGCTGATGCTGTCGATCCCCTGGCGCACAAGATGCTCGGCGAAATCGGGGAAGACGGACGGTCCTTCGCCGCAGACGGAACAGGGTATTCCAGCCCGACGCGAGGCTCCGATCACGAGGGAAATGGCCTGAAGCACCGCAGGATGCCGTTCATCGAAGTAGCCCATGCTTCCGAGGGCGGCGGAGTCGCGGTCGACGCCGAGGATGAGCTGCGTGAGATCGTTCGAGCCTATGGTGATTCCATCGACCTTCGAAGCGAAGGCGTCGGCCTGGAAGACGACCGAGGGGACCTCGGCCATGAGCCAGATCTTGAACGACGCGTCGGAAACGAGCCCTTCGGACGCCAGGATCGCCTTGACCAGATCCATTTCCTTGAGGGTGCGAACGAAAGGGATGATGACCGAAAGATTCGTGTTGCCCAGTTCATCCCTGACTTTTTTGACGGCGCGACACTCAAGCCGGAATCCCTCTTCGTAGTCGGGAGAGATGTAGCGCGAGGCGCCTCTCCATCCGATCATCGGGTTGGACTCTTCCGGTTCAAGTTCCTGCCCCCCTTTGAGTTTTCGGAAGTCGTTCGTGCGGAAGTCGCTGAAGCGCACAAGGACGGGGCGGGGGAAAAAGGCTCTGGCGACGGCCCCGATTCCCTCGGCCAGCTTGTCGACGAAGAGGCTTCCCTGCTTGGTGCGCACAAGGTACATCGGGTGAATGCCGACCTCGTCCGAGAAGATGAACTCCGTTCTGAGCAGGCCGACGCCGTCCGCGGGCAGTGGCGTTAAGCGTTCAAGCGCTGCGGGGCCTTCGATATTGAGAAAAATCTTCGTCGCGGTGACGCATGCTGCTATGCACTCCGGCCGCGAGAGCGCAGGACCAACAGGGGATTCTTTAGACGTAACCGCAGGGATGGTGATCGGCCGGAGAGTTTGAACGAGATCGGGTTCCGCCTCTTCTTCCGACTGGAAGACGACTCCTCGTGTAGCGTCGACGAGCACCCGCTGTCCTTCGAAAAGAATTTTCGTGGCGTTTCTGGCGCCGACGATGCACGGGATTCCGAGTTCCCTGGAGAGTATGGCCGCGTGGCAGGTTCTTCCCCCCTCGTCGGTAACTACGGCTCCGGCTTTTCTGAGGGCGGGGACCATGTCGGGGGTCGTCATCTTCGCGACGATGATGTCGCCGTCGACGACTTTGGAAATTTCTGAGGTCCCGGGAACGAAGACCACTCTTCCGACTGCGGATCCCGGAGAGGCTGCGAGGCCGCGGCAGAGGAGCTTTTTTCCACGCGCGATGATGCCCGACAAGTCGGAGGGCGCCTTCTCCGTAGCGTGCTTCTCGTTCTGTGTCATGCTCTCAGTTCCTTTCCGATACCCATGGCGGGCACGAAGATTTCCGGCGCCGGGAACCCCGGCGCCGGATTCGAACAGGGTGTTACACCAGCTTGCCCATTGCCGCGTGCGCTGCGGAGATGCGCGCGACGGGGACTCTGAACGGGGAGCAGCTGACGTAGTTCAGGCCGACGGCGTGGCAGAAGGCGATGCTGCTGGGGTTGCCTCCGTGTTCGCCGCAGATGCCTATGGAGAGATTCGGATTCTGCGCTCTGCCCTTTGCGACGGAGATCTTCATGAGTTCGCCGACGCCATCCCTGTCGAGGACGTGGAAGGGGTTGACGGGAAGGATTCCCTTGTCCTCGTAGTGGCCGAGGAACTTGCCCTCCGCGTCGTCGCGGGAGAAGCCGAATGTGGTCTGCGTCAGGTCGTTGGTGCCGAAGCTGAAGAATTCGGCGTACTCGGCGATCTGGTCGGCGACGAACGCCGCGTGCGGGATCTCGATCATCGTGCCGACGAGGTAGGAGAACGTAACGCCGGTCTTCGCCATGTAGTCCTTCGCGATGTCGTCGATCTGCTTGCGGAAGAACTCCATCTCTTTCTGTACGCCGACAAGCGGGATCATGATCTCGGGGTGGATGTCGACGCCCTCCTTGACGAGGTCGATGACGGCCTCGAAGATGGCGCTCGCCTGCATGGCGGTGATTTCGGGGTAGACGATGCCGAGGCGGCAGCCGCGGAAGCCGAGCATCGGGTTGGCTTCCTTGAGGCTTTCGACCTTGGCCATGACTTTACGGACTCTGTCGGCCTCGGGGCTGTTCTCCTTGCCGGCGGCGACGAGCGCGTGCAGCTCTTCTTCAAGGTCGCGCTCCTTCGGCATGAACTCGTGAAGGGGCGGGTCGAGAAGACGGATAATGACGGGCAGTCCCTGCATCTCCTTGAGGATACCGTAGAAGTCGTCCTTCTGCATTACTTTGAGTTCGTCGAGCGCCGCGACGCGCTCCTCGTAGCTGTCGGCGACGACGAGGCGCTGCATGACGGGAAGGCGGTCGGCGGCCATGAACATGTGCTCGGTCCGGCAGAGGCCGATACCCTTCGCGCCGAAGGCGCGGGCGCGGCGGGCGTCCTCGGGGGTGTCGCCGTTCGCCCATACCTGGAGGCGGGAGACTTCGTCGGACCAGTCGAGCAGACGCTCGAAGTCCTTGGTGAAGGAGGCCTCGATGAGGGGGGCCTTGCCGATGAGCACGCGGCCCGTGCTGCCGTCGACGGTGAGGAAGTCGCCCTTGCGCACGACGGCGTCGCCCGCGGTGATGGTTTCGTTCTTCAGGTCGATGAAGAGGTCTTCGCATCCGCTGACGCACGGCTTGCCGAGGCCGCGGGCCACGACTGCGGCGTGGCTGGTCATTCCGCCGCGGCTGGTGACGATGGCTTCCGCCGCGAAGAGACCATGGATGTCGTCGGGGCATGTCTCGGGGCGGGCGAGGATAACCTTGTTCCCGGCTTTGACAAGCTCCACCGCGTCGTCGGGATCGAAGGTGACGATACCGACGCCTGCGCCCGGAGAAGCGGGAAGGCCCTTGGCAAGCACCGTAACTTCAGCCTTGGGGTCGACCTGCCGATGGAGCAGCATTTCAACCTGCTCCGGGGAGACGCGCGCAACGGCTGTCTTCTTGTCGATGAGGCCTTCTTCGAGCATGTCGATGGCGATCTTCACAGCGGCGCCGGCGGAGCGCTTGCCGTTGCGGGTCTGGAGCATGTAGAGCACGCCGCGCTCGATGGTGAACTCGATGTCCTGCATATCTTTGTACGCGGTTTCAAGGTCCGTGGTGATTTTGAAGAGCTGCTTGTAGATCTCGGGCATTTTGACTTTCAGTTCGGCTATCGGGAGCGGCGTACGGATACCTGCCACGACGTCCTCGCCCTGCGCGTTGATGAGGAATTCGCCGTACAGCTCCTTGGTGCCGTCGGAGGGGTTGCGGGTGAAGCACACGCCGGTGCCGCAGTCGTCGCCGAGGTTTCCGTAGACCATCGAGACGATGTTGACGGCGGTGCCGAGGGTGTCGGGGATGTTGTGGAGCTTGCGGTAGGTGACCGCGCGGGGGTTGCCCCAGCTCTTGAAGACGGCGAGAATTGCGTTCTTGAGCTGCGCCCAGGGGTCGGACGGGAAGGGGAATCCGGCCTTCGCCTGGAAGATCTTCTTGAACTCGGCGACGATCGCCTCAAGTTCTTTCGCGGGGATTTCGTTGTCGAAGGTGACTCCGAGATGTTTCTTCGTGTGCGTCAGCACTTCTTCGAAAGCTTCGCCGTCGACGCTGTGGACCACGTTGCCGTACATCTGGATGAAGCGGCGGTAGCTGTCGAACGCGAAGCGGCGGTCGTCGGCGGCTTTGGCGAGGGATTCGACCGACTCGTCGTTGAGGCCGAGGTTGAGGATGGTGTCCATCATTCCGGGCATGGAGACCGGCGCGCCGGAGCGGACGGATACAAGCAGCGGGTTGGTTCCTGTGCCGAAGGTTTTTCCGGTTTCCTGTTCAAGGGCTTTCATCGCGACAACCACGTCGTCCCAAATTTCATCGAGGAACGCGGGGTTTTTGCCGTATTCGAGGCAGGAGTGCGTGGTCAGAATAAATCCCTGGGGTACCGGGAGTCCGTACGCCACCATCTGGGCGAGGTTGGCTCCCTTGCCTCCGAGGAGCGCTTTCATATCGGCGTTGCCTTCCTTGAAACTGTAGATGAACTTCTCTTTCGTCATCTCTATACTGCACCTCCGTAGGTTTGGATAAGAAACTTTCAGTGTTTTTCACGGAGCAGATTGAGTATTTCGTGCGCCGTCTCCTCAATCGCTCTGGCGGTGACGTCGAAAACAACCGCTCCAAGACTTTTCATTATACCCGATGCGTAGTCGATTTCTCTTAAAATCCGATCGAATTTTACGTAACTGCTTCCGTCCGGGTCGAAACCCATCATGTGCATGCGCGCCGTTCTGATATGTTCCAATGAGTAAGTCGAGCGGGTGAGACCGATGATCCTCGAAGAATCTATCTGAAAGAGCTGCACAGGGGGTTCGATCTCAGGAACAAGAGGGATGTTGGCCGCTTTTATTCCCTTGTGGGCGAGGTACATGCACAAGGGGGATTTACCCGTTCTGGAAACACCGATGACTACCACATCGGCTTCTTTCAGTATCGACGAGTTGCCGCCGTCGTCCGCGGCTATGGTGTACTCTATGGCCTTGACTCTCTTGAAATAGTCGTTGTTCATCGGGTGCACCAGGGCAGGATCTCTCCTCGGCTGTTCGCCGATGATACGCGAAAGCCGTGAAAAGAGCGGGCGGAGAACGTCGTACTCTTCGAATCCGAGTTCGTCGCTGCGGACTATGACGAGTCGGCGGAGGTCGTCGGAAAGAAACGCGTGGAGCACGTAGGCGTTTCTTGCGGCTGCGGCGTCAAGAATTTCGGCGAGAGCTTCCTCGCTGCGAAGCATGCCGAACCGTGAAATCTCGATGTCGATTTTCTCGAATCGCCTGGTGATCCACGACGCGGCCGAGTCCATCTCTTCTCCCAGGTAATCCGAGAGATAAAAAAGTTCGCACGTTCGCGGAAAGCCGTTCTTCTCCATCAGGTGGTTATCGATCGTTTCCGCAGCCTACTTCGAGCGCAGGAAATCGAGAATCTCCTGCGCGGTTTCTTCGACGGCTCTGTCGGTGACGTCGTAAATCCGTGCGCCGAGCGAATGAAGGTACTCTCGGGCGGCTTGGAGTTCCCTTTCGATGCGCTCCCTGTTGGCGTAGGCCGAGGCTTTGGGCTCCAGCCCCAAAAGACGTAGGCGTTCCTGCCGTATCTGGGAGAGCCGTTCTCCGGAGATGATCAGCCCAACAATACGCGACGATGGAATGGTCCTGAGGATATCGGGAGGATCGACTTCCGGTATGAGCGGAATATTCGCCGCACGGAACCCCTTGTTTGCGATGTACATCGAGAGGGGGGTTTTGCCCGTGCGAGAGACGCCGAGGATGACCAGATCCGCCTCGGGCAGCGATTCAGGACTGCGTCCGTCGTCGCACTGGATGGCGAACTCGACCGCTTTGATTCTCTGAAAATAGTCCTCGTCAAGCTTTCGGAGAAGGCCCGGCGCCTGGAGGGGCGCCCTTCCGAGGCGGATTTCAAGCGCGTCGATGACGGGACCGAGAAGGTCGACGAACGGGATATCCCGCTGTGCGCATCTGGCGGCGAGAGAGGAGCGGCTTTTCTTGTCGACGAGCGTGCAGATCACCAGGGAAGGCGACGCCGATGCCTTGGACAGTATCTCGTCGATCCGGGCTTCCCCCTCGATATATCGATAGCGGAATATATTGGAGAAATCGGTGTTGAACTGGCTCATGGCGGCGAGGGCCACGTGCTCGGCCGTCTCTCCCGTGGAATCGGAGACGATGAACAGGTTCAGGGATTCCATTGCTTCACACTCCTTCGGCGACGCCGTTCCATCGGCCGCGCCTCCAATTGCGTCTTCATTCAGGGGAAACCGGCCGGCCTTCGATCCGGCCGCTTCCCCCGAGAGTTTACGCGCCCTTGAGAATTCCCAGATCTCCCACTTCGAGGAAGAGGGCATTGCACAGGACCAACAAGTGCAGCCTGTTGCATTTTACCCTTTCATCGGGGTCCATTACAAGGACATCGTCGAAAAATGACGTAACGAATGGCGAAAGTTCCGACAGATGCGCCGCGAGCGCCTTCCAGTTCCGTGCCGCCAAGGCATCCTCGACGAGCGGGTTGATCCTGACGATTTCGGCGTAGAGCCTGGTCTCCGCGTCTTTCGAGAAGAGAGTTTCATCGACCGATGTCGAGCGCTCCTCGCTCTTGGAGAGTATGTTCCGTACCCTGACGGCGGCGGTGACGAGATCGAGGAACCACTGCTCTCCCTGGAGTTTCGAAAAGACTTCAAGGAAGCGAAGCACCTGAAGGGGGCGTCCTCTCGCAACGGAAGCAGCGAGCGTCGACAGCTCGTGGCCGTACCCTTTTTCACGGATCTGCACGTGGAGGCGCTGCTGCAGAAAGCCGACGATGCGCTCGCGGACATCCTCCGGGATGGAGAGCTGTTCGCAGCTTCTGGCTACGAGGCGTCCGAGGTCGACGTCCATCGTCTTGCCCCACAGGATTTCGTTGATGCAGCGGGCGGCGCGTCGTAGGGCGTACGGATCCTGCGATCCGGTGGGCTCGAAGCCGACTTTGAAGCAGCTCGCGATGACGTGCACGCGCTCGGCAAGTCCAAGCAGCGCCCCGACCGTGTCCTCCGGTAGTTCGCTCCCTGCCGCCTTGGGGAGATACTGCTCGTAGATGGCCTTTGCCACCCGTTCCGGCTCGCCGTTGCGGAGGGCATACTCTCTTCCCATGACGCCCTGAAGATCGGGAAACTCGTACACCATATTGGTGACGAGATCCGCCTTTGCGAGAAACGCCGCTCTGTCGAGAAGCTGAAGGGTATCCTTCAGCCCCATTTCCGCGCACAGCCAGAGCGCAAGGTCGCGGGTGGCCATGACCTTGTCGTGGAGCGTGCCGAGCTTCTCCTGGTAGACGATCGTCTTCAAGCGTTCCACATTGGCGGCGAGCGGGTGCTTCAAATCCTCGGCCCAGAAGAAGGCCGCGTCTTCGAGGCGGGCGCGGAGGACGCGCTCGTTCCCTTCGCGGACCACGCTCATATTCGAGGCGAGATTGTTGCTGACACCGACGAAGTATGGGAGAAGTTTGCCGTTCTTTCCACGCACGGAGAAGTACTTCTGGTTTTTCTTCATCGACGTGACGAGGACTTCCTCGGGGATTTCGAGGAATTTCTTGCTGAAGCTCCCGAAGAATGGAACCGGGTATTCGACGAGATAGAGGTTTTCGTTGATGATGTCCGGATCCAGCTCGACCGATCCGTCGAGATCGTGTTCAAGCGCGTTGATTCCGGCGATCATCTTCTGACGGCGTTTTTCCTGGTCGAGGATGACATGGTTGTCGTAGAGGCGCTCCATGAAGTTCGCGGCGTCGTCGACGGCGATCTGTCTGGCGCCCATGAAGCGGTGTCCCCTTGTGACGGAACCGGCGGCGATGCCCCCGTACTGGAAGGGAACGACCGTCTTGTCGGCCATCGCGACGATCCAGCGGATGGGCCGGGCGAAGCGTACCGAGGGAATGTTCCAGTACATGCTCTTGGGGAAGACGAGCTTCCTGATCAGGGCGGGGAGCAGTTCGGGGAGAATTTCCAGCGTCGGTTTTCCGGGCTCGGATACTTCGGCGTGAGCGTACTTGACCCCGTCCACCTCGACGGCGGCGAGGCGTTCGATGGTAACGCCCTTGCTCTTTGCGAAGCCGAACGCCGCCCGTGTCGGATTGCCGTTCATATCGAACGCTGCGGTCCATGCAGGGCCCTTGAAGGTGTTGACGAGATCCTGCTGCTGGTCGTCGACGTCCCGTACCATTAGAGCGATGCGGCGGGGAGTGGCGAAGACGGCCATGCTCTTGAATCCGATGCGGGCGTTCCGGAAGTCTTCTTTCGCCGTTTTTTCCAGAAATTCGAGCGTCTCGGGAAGGAAGCGGGAGGGAATCTCTTCCGTCCCTATTTCGAGCAGCACATTTTTATAGGTCATGAGCTTCACCTCTTCGTCTCATCATCGAATTTGCCGGTGAAGGGAAGCCCCATCGCCCGGCGCTGTTCCGCGTACGCCGCGCAGCACCGGCTTGCGAGCATGCGTATCCTGCCGATATACCCCGTCCTCTCGGTTACGCTGATCGCGTTGCGCGCGTCGAGCAGGTTGAAGGTGTGCGAGCACTTGAGCACGTAGTCGTAGGCGGGGAGGACGAAACCCTTTTTCAGAATTCTTTCCGCCTCGGCCTCGTACATGCCGAAGAGCTGGAAGAGCATCTTGGCGTCGGCGAGTTCGAAGTTGTAGTGCGAGTGTTCGACTTCTCCCTTGTGGTGGACGTCGCCGTATTTGACGTCGCCTACCCACTGAAGGTCGTAGACGTTCTCCACCTTCTGAACGAACATCGCGATGCGTTCGATTCCGTAAGTGATCTCCGCGGGAACAAGATCCATATCGATACCGCCGACCTGCTGGAAGTAGGTGAACTGCGTGACCTCCATGCCGTCGAGCCAGACCTCCCATCCAAGCCCCCACGCGCCGACCGTGGGCGATTCCCAGTCGTCCTCGACGAAGCGGATGTCGTGCGCTTCCGGCTCTATTCCGAGAGCAGCGAGGCTCTGAAGGTAGAGTTCGATGATGTCGGAGGGGGCGGGTTTTATGATGACCTGGTACTGGTAGTAATGCTGCAGACGGTTCGGGTTCTCTCCGTAGCGGCCGTCCGCGGGCCGTCGAGAAGGTTCGACGTAGGCGACCCGCCACGGCTCGGGACCGAGCACGCGGAGGCAGGTCGCCGGATTCATCGTTCCTGCCCCGACCTCTATGTCGTACGGCTGCTGCACAACGCATCCGTGTTCGGCCCAGAAGCGCTCGAGACGGAAGACAATTTCCTGGAAATTCACATATATCCCTCCTTGAGAGGAACCCCCGGGTGCCGGAAGCTCCGTTCTTTCTTCTTCAAGCTACTTCATCGCGCCGAAAAAGTGACGCATCCGGCTGTTGACGTCCTCCCACAACGACGGGGCGGAAAACGACGCCGAAGGGAAGTATTCTACCATCTTTTTCGCCGGAAGCTCCAGCGCCGCCCGAAGCCGGGCCAGGATTTCCGCAGGCAGCGCCGCCCCTTCGTTGGAGCGTGCGCACGCAGGGCACAGAAACCCGGACGAAGAAAGGCGGGCTGACGGGAGAGAGGCTCCGCATTCAGCGCAGAAGTCGGGGGAAGGCGCTATCCCCCAATTGTACAACCACTTCCATAGGAAGCGCCACTCCGCGACGAGAGGGTGTACGCCTTCTTTCAGCAGCACCCCCGACCAGTAAAAGAGCGCGAGGACTTCGTCGCACGCAAGACCGGGAACGAGATGTTCGCAGAGCAACCCGTCCCATTCGAGCAACCTGCGGATTTTTTCCGAATCCTTTCTGAGGCTCCAGAAATCCTCTTTCACATCGGCGGACTTGAGGTAAAAACGCTTCGTCCCTTTGTAGAGGTTGAACGTGGCCCAGACAAGAGGTTCTATCGCGCCACCGAACCGGATTCTTCCTCTCGACGCGCCCGGAGCGGAGACCCAGACAGGCCCCGTCTCCTTCAGGAAAAGATAGAGGGAAACGTTGCCTTCGGCGGAGACGTCCCTCCGGAGGACGACGCCCGAGAGCTTCATCAGCCCTTGAGGGCGATCTTCCCCGCCGAAAGAGAATGCGGGTGCGGATCGCTCGGGACGCCCCGGGATCATCGCCGCTCCTTCAGCGGCGGCCGCGTTCTTCGATGCCGAGCATGCGCAGGTCGGCATCGGACTGGCGCCAGTCCTTGCGCACCTTTACCCAAAGGTCGAGATACACCTTGTGGCCTGCGAGCGTTTCAATATCCATACGCGCACGCCTGCCGATCTCCTTCAGACGGGCGCCGGCGTCGCCGATGACGATGCGCTTCTGCCCCTCGCGTTCGACATAGAGCGTGGCCCGGATGAAGAGGACGTCCCGTTCCGGGTACTCGTCGGGGCTTTTGTACTCCTCGATTTCCACGGCGACGCTGTGAGGGACTTCCCTGTGGGTCAGCAGCAGCGCTTTTTCCCGGATGATCTCGGCGGCGATGAACTTCTCCGGCCTGTCGACCAGGATATCGTCGTCGTAGAAGGGGGGGCCCTCCGGGAGGTGTGGACGGATCGCGCCGACAAGCGCGTCGAGCCCCTTCCCCATACGCGCGGAGACGAACACCGCCCCGCGGAGAGGCAAGCGCGCTTCGTAGAGCGAGCGGACGGCGGCAAGCGCCGCCTCCCCTCCTCCTTTGCGTTCGAGGACGACGTCGCACTTGTTCACCACGAGAAGCAGCGGGGTGCGCACCGTGCGGAGGACGGCGATGATCTCCTCGTCCTCCGGCCCGATCGTCCTGTCCTCCGCTTCGACGACGTAGCAGACGAGGTCCGCCTCCTCAAGCGATTCGAGGGCCGCGTCCACGAGCGCTCTGCCGAGCTTGTGCTTCGGGAGGTGTATTCCCGGCGTATCCGCGAAGACGATCTGAAAGCCGTCTCCGTTGTAGACGCAGCGTATGACGTTCCTCGTGGTCTGCGGCTTCTCGGAGACTATGGAAACCTTGTAGTCGAGAAGCTTGTTGATCAGCGAGGATTTTCCTACGTTGGGGCGGCCTGCGAGGACAACGTTCCCCGCGTTGAAGCCGATCCCGGCGAAGGGGTTGCTCATCGTCCCTCGCTCTGCTCCGTCAGCAGGAACGGGGCAGGGAAAATCTCCGCGAGGCTTGTGAGCGTGAAGGAGTCCCCCCGCTCGAAGACAAGGAACATTTCGGGGTTGAACTCCGCAAGAAACTGGCGGCACGCGCCGCACGGAAGGCAGATTTCTCCTCTTCTGCCGACGACGGCGGCGGCGAGCGGTTTTTTTCCTCCGCGGGCGATCATCGCGACGGCGGCGCTCCGTTCCGCGCAGATGGAAAGCCCGTAGGAGCCGTTCTCCACGTTGCACGCGAGAACAAGTTCATCCATCCCCTCGACAAGAAGAGCCGCCCCGACGGGGAAACCCGAATAGGGGGAGTACGATCTTCGCTGCGCCTCTCTCGCCGCTTCGAGAAGAGCGCTGGGCGACGGCCAGGATTCGGGCCAGGAAACTTGCGGCGTAGACAGTGTCATTCGACAACCTCCGGTGGTATGAAATACCCCCGCTCCTTCGGAAGGAGCCTGAGGAGCTTGATTCTATGGTCTTCCACTTCAAGAACTTCTATCTCCCAGTTGCCGCCGCCGTCGGGAGACCGGTACAGAATCTTCTCCCCGGGCGAGGGGAAGTCCCCCGATATGGAGAGAACCAGACCGCCGAGGCTTTCGGCGTCCTCGGACTCGAAGGGGGTCTCGAGAAGGTCGCTGAGATCCTCGAGGCCGACGTGCCCCTGGACAAGATAGCTACCGTCCTCCTCCGGGGTGAAGGAGGGGTTTTCTTTATCGTATTCGTCCTGGATTTCGCCGACGATCTCTTCCAGAAGGTCTTCGAGCGTGGCGATGCCGGCCACGCCGCCGTATTCGTCGACGACGATGGCCATGTGGACGTGCTTTCCCTTCATGTTGTTGAAGAGTTCGACCACGCGCATACTTTCGGGGACGAAGAGCGCGTCCCGCATGATGGAGGAGACGGGGGCGTCCAGTTCGCCCGCGAGGAGGCTGGGGATGGTGTCTTTGACGTAGAGGATGCCGACGATGTCGTCGAGACTCTCCTCGAAGACAGGGATACGGGAGTGACCATGTTCCTGGAAGACCTTCATCGCCTCCGCTACGGTGCAGTCGGCGGGGACGGCGTCCATGTCGGTGCGGGGGACCATGATCTCGTAGACCCGCGTCTCCTCGAACGATATGATGCCGTGGATCATCCGTCGTTCAACCTCTTCGAGAGCGCCGGATTCCTCGCCGATGTTGACCATCTGCTCGAACTCCTCCCTCGTCACGAAGGGGTGCCTGGCTTTCAGGTCGACCTTGAAGAGGACGCCGAGCAGCCGCACCGCAGCGAGCATGAGCCAGAGGAAAGGGGCGAGTACGATATCGAGAACCCTCACAAAAGGGAGCGAGAAAACAAGCACCGAATCCGATCTGATGATTGCAACACTTTTAGGAAAAACTTCGCCGAAGATGACGATGAGCACCGTCATCAGCGGGACGGCAAGCAGAACTCCTCCCTGTCCCATCATGGTAATGGCAAGCGAAGTCGCGACCGAGCTGGCTGCTATGTTGACCAAGTTATTTGAAATGAGCACGATCGTGAGCGCACGCTGCACGTCCCTAAGAAGCCACTCGAAGAATCGCTTCAGATACGGGTAGCGTTCGATCAGCGAAAGGATCTTTCCCCTTCCCGAGGAGGTGATGGCGGTCTCCGATGCGCTGAAAAAGGCCGAGAGAAAGAGAAGAAGCAGAAGGAGGGCCGCCGAGTGCGCCGCGAGCCCGTTCACCTTGAATCCCCCTTCCCCGCTTCGGAGACACCGCCGGCGAAAACGGTCAGCAGTTCTTCCTGTATACGCCCCTGAACGCGCTCCATCGTTATCCGCCTCTCGTCGGTGTCGTGGTCCCAGGCGAGCAGATGAAGAAAGCCGTGCGCAAGCATCAGCGCCATCTCTCTTTGGAACGCCTCTTCCGAAGCAGCCGCGACGCGGACGTACTCCGGACAGATGAGGATATCACCCAGCGGAATCAAAGGGAGCCTACGCTCCGGACGAAATTCTCCTTCTTCCTCCCAGATCGGAAAGGAAAGGACGTCCGTCGGCTCGTCGATGCCGCGGTATTTCCTGTTCTGTTCCTTCATTTCGGCGAGCGAGGGGAAAGACAGGGATATTTCGACCTTCGGGGGCAGCGTCCCCTCCGGAATCAACTCTTCAAGGGCGCGCGCAAAAACATCCTCCGCCGTTTCCACGAGGGGGGTGCACGGCGTACTTGCCGGATCGGCGTCCTCGCTGCTATCGAGACGCAAGTGAACCTTCACTGACATCGTCCTCCTGTTTTTCGTTGTTTTGTCGGGGAGACTCTTTCTCCTTGATCTCTTTCACTTTGCGGGTATGATACACCGTCCGCAGTGCGGAGAGCAACGTCTCCCTGATCACCGAGAGATCGCGCAGGGTGAAGTCGACGTCGTCGAGCTGCCCTTCCGCGATCTTCGAATCGATCACTCGGTCGATCGTATCCTGAACATCGAGCATCGGTTCGGATCCCCCTCGGGACTCCGCCCGAACGGCCGCCTCGACGGAGTCGACCAGCATCAGAAGCCCGGTCTCCCTGCTCTGAGGGCGCGGCCCCGGGTAGCAGAACTGCTCCCTCGGGATGGTAAGCCCCATGTTCCTTGCCTTTCGCAGGAAGTAGGAGAGCGCGGTCGTCCCGTGATGCTCGGCGATGAACGAACGGATGACGCGGGGTAGATGGTATTCGTGCGCCAGATCAAGGCCTTCTCGTACGTGGGCGATGATGACCAATGCCGAAAGAGACGGTTTGAGTTCGTCGTGCACGTTCTCCCCGCCCATCTGGTTTTCGACGAAGAAGTCGGGGCGCCGGAGTTTCCCGATATCGTGGAAGTACGCGCCGGCCTTTAAAAGGTTGGCGTTCATCCCCAGTTTGTCGGCGACAGCCTCCGCCAGGGCGCCGAGCATCAGGGAGTGATGGTACGTTCCCGCCGCTTCCATCTGCAACCTCTTGAGCAGGGGGTTCGACGGGTGACTCAGCTCCATCAGGCGGAGCGGAGAGAGCACGTCGAACGTGTCCTCAAGAAGAGGCAGCGCCGCGATGACCAGGCTGCTCCAGAGGGCGCTTCCGAGCATGAGCGGGATGAGTATCTCCGCTGAAAAGGGGATATTGAACGCCCACCTGACGGAGAGGCCGGTGATCGTCTGGAGAACGCCGAGAAGAAAAAGCTGTTTCCAGAAGTGCCCCCTGGAGTGGACGCCGCTCAGGACGAAATACCCTCCGAACGCGCTTACGATACCCATCAGCGCCACGAGGAGGACGTGAAGCGTCGAAAAGCCGGTGACTACGAGGCCTCCCAGGATGGCTCCCCCGAGGACGAGTTGGAGCGCCAGATGCGACGACAGGGTGAGATAGGCGCACCCCGCCAGAAAGAGGCTCCCCATCCCCTGCGCGAGAAAGAGCGAGGAGACGTACTCCGCAAGCCAGCTTACGCCGACGATGAAAGCCAGGTAGACCCACGGAAGGGCGTCTTTTTCTTCCGAGCCGCGGCTTCGCGTCTGGATACGAAGCCACAGCGGCCAGAACGGTATGACCGCAATGGCGAAGAGAATCTGCTTCCACGGAAACGAGACTCTGGAATACCCCTGCAATTCGAGGAGTCTGGCCGCCTGGTCGGTGATGATCTGTCCCTTTTCCACAAGCACGTCTCCCGGCGTCACGCTTCGTTCGACGGGCTGTAACGAAGCCCCCATCTCCTCCCGAATCATCCTGGTGAGATCTTCATCGATACGCGCAAGGGGTTGCAAAATTTCGTCGAGGATCTGGTAGACGATGTTGCTCTCCTCTATCGGGAGGGAAAGTCGTTCGATCTCCTTCCAGAGGATTTCGGGCGACCAAGAAAATTCTCCGTTCCCATCCGCCTGCGATTGCAGGTAAAAACTGCTTAAGCGGGCAGCCTCATGGAGCAGTTTTTTTCGCGCATCCTCCGGGTACCCTTTTATAAGCTCGGCCAGACCTTGCGAAAGAGAGAGACGTGAAACGTCTCCCTCCGCCATCGCCTCGATTTTGGATATGAGACGGTCCATAGCGGCTCCGTCTCGGACAAGGACGCCCGCGATGGTATCCCCTACCCTCGAGCGGAGAATCATCGTCCCCTCCTCGTCGTCATACTTCATTGGAAAGAGAGCGAAATACGTCCTTGGCGAGGCCTCTCCGGGGAGGAAGCCCGATATTCGGTCTTCGAGAAACCACTTCAGAAAGACGACGGTCAGCGCAAAGGCGACGAGAAGAAGCAGGGAGAGCGACCTGAAGTCGGGAGAGGCATCCTCCGAGAAGAAAAAGAACTTGTCCTTCCTTCTGGCTCCTCCCCTGTACCCGCCGCTTTTATGAGCGCTGTTCCCGCTGCTGTTCATAACGTTCGTAGGCCCTCACAACTTTCTGGACGATTTCGTGACGGACGACGTCCGAGTGGGTCAGATTGTAAAATTTTATGCCTTCGATCCCCTCAAGAATATCCCTGACCTGTATGAGTCCGGATTTCTTACCGTTCGGCAGGTCGATCTGCGTGATGTCGCCCGTGATGACGGCTTTCGATCCGAAACCGAGACGGGTGAGAAACATCTTCATTTGCTCCGGGGTGGTGTTCTGCGCTTCGTCGAGGATGATGAAGCTGTCGTTGAGCGTTCTGCCTCTCATGTACGCCAGAGGTGCTATTTCGATGACGCCTTTGTCGACGTACCGGAGAAAACGCTCCGGAGAGAGCAGGTCGTAAAACGCGTCATACAGCGGTCGCACGTACGGCTCCACCTTCTCCCGGAGGTCGCCGGGGAGGTAGCCGAGGCTCTCTCCGGCCTCAACCGCAGGCCGGACAAGGACGATCCTGCTGATAGCCGACGCCTTCAGCAGGGTAACCGCATGACAGACTGCGAGGAAGGTCTTCCCCGTTCCGGCAGGTCCTATCGAGAAGACTATATGGTTGTTCCGCACCGCCTCGAGATAGGCTCGCTGCCCCTCGGTCTTGGCCCTGATGGGCTTCCCCCGGGCCGTAGTACAGATGACTTCGGAGAAGAGGGGGGCCAGATCGACCGCCCCCTTCTCCGCTATCATGTCCATGGCATACCGGACATCCGCCAAGTGGAGGGAGTGCCCCTTCGAGGCTATTTTGTGGAGCTGTTCGAGCAGGCGGTACGCCACCTCGACGGCATCCTCGTCCGGGCCGCGGACTGCGACATTGCTTCCTCGAACGAGGAGACTCACCGGGTACCGCTGTTCTATTTCGGAGAGATTTTCGTCGTTGTTGCCTGCAAAACGGGACATGGTCTCCATGTCGGCAAAATCAAGCTCCCGTAGAAAGGTTCCCGCCTCCGCCGCTTCTTTTTCCACGTCGATGTACATTCTTCTCCGCTGCACGCTCCCTTTTAGACAGGATATCCTGCGCCGTCGACAAGCTCGGCCACGCCGACGTCGACCTTCATCTCGCGCGCGAACTTCTTCATCAGGAAGTCCTTGGCGACCGAGGGGAAGAGAACGTAGCTGAGCACGTCCTCCGGCTGAAGGATCCACGGCGCCACAGCCTTCCGCGCATCTTCAAGCTCCGGCTTGATCAGTTCCGCGGGACGGCAGGTGATGGGTTCCTTGTCGCCGATAACCTTCCTGCTGATTTCCGGATCGACCTCCGCGGGCGGCTTGCCGTATTCGCCCCGGAAGTAGCTCTTCACTTCGTTCGGCACGACCTTCCAGCGCTCGCCGACGAGTACGTTGAGCGTCGCCTGCGTGCCCACGATCTGACTTGTCGGAGTGACGAGCGGAGGGAAACCCATCTCCTCGCGGACGCGGGGCACTTCCTTGAGCACCTCGGGGAGGCGTGCAAGGGCGTTCTGATCCTTGAGCTGGCTGACGAGGTTGGAGTACATTCCGCCCGGGATCTGGTAAATAAGCACGTTGATATCCACGCCGCCAAGGTCCACGAAGATCTTGGAGTACTTGTCGCGGACTTTCTTGAAGTGCATGGCGATGGGCACCAGCTTCTCCAGCTCGATATCGGTGTCGAACGCTCCGCCCTTGATGGCCGCCACCATGGACTCCACAGGAGGCTGGCTCGTTCCCATGGCGAACGGGGAGATGGCGCAGTCGACGACGTCCGCCCCGGCTTCCAGGCCAGCGAAATAGGCCATGGAGGCCATGCCGCTTGTATAGTGGGAGTGCACCTGCACAGGAAGTCCGGTCTCGCGCTTGATCGTCTTCACCAGATCGGCGGTCTCGACCGGGCTGATGATGCCCGCCATGTCCTTGATGCAGATGGAGTCCGCACCCATGGACTTCATGTCCTTGGCGAGCTTGCCGAAGGCCTCCAGCGAATGCACCGGAGAAAGCGTAAAGGAGAACGCGAGCTGAAGATGCGCGCCTTCCTTCTTTATCTGGTCCGCGGCGACCTCCATGTTGCGAAGGTCGTTGAGCGCGTCGAAGACGCGGATGATGTCCAGTCCGTTGCCGACGGCCCTCTTCACGAATTCGCGAACCGTGTCGTCCGCGTAATGCCGGTAGCCCACGACGTTCTGGCCGCGCAGAAGCATCTGGAGCTTCGTTTTCTTGAAGAGTCTCCGCATGGTGCGCAGGCGCTCCCACGGGTCTTCGTCGAGGAAGCGCATACAGCTGTCGTACGTTGCGCCCCCCCATACTTCCATAGAGTGGAAGCCTATCTCGTCCATCTGTTCGATGATGTCCGCCATGTCCTCGACTCTCATGCGCGTCGCCATAAGAGACTGGTGCGCGTCGCGAAGCGTGGTGTCGGTGATGCCGACCTTTCTGGGCTGCTGCGCCGTCTTCGATTCTACCGGCCGAGGTTCGCTCTGTTTCTCCATCGTCGTCTCCTTATGCGATGTGGAAGATGCAGCGGAGGCCGTCTCGTTCTTCTTTCTGTTCGGGGTGGTCATGTGCGCATTTCCTCCATAAGTTCGATATTTTTTGAACCCTAACACAAATGGATCAATTCCCCGCCATGGGGGCTTTTTTCGCCTCTTTCCAAAATGCGTCGAGCATGTCGAGGGAAAAACTGCTCCAGGGTCGCCCTGTTTCACGGACCATGGCTTCGACGATGCGGAACCGGTCGGTGAACTTCCGGTTCGATCTGCCGAGAGCCGAATCCGGATTGATATCGAGGTGTCTGGAGAGATTCACCGCAGCGAAGAGCAGATCTCCGACCTCGTCCTCTATGCGGTCGGCGCTGCCGGACTCCACGGCATTCCGAATCTCCTCGATCTCCTCGTCCACTTTATCATACAACGGACCAAGATTCCCCTTTTCCCAGTCGAAACCGACATGCGCCGCCTTCGACTGGATGCGCGCCGCCTTGGCGAGCGGGGGCAGACCTTCCGGCACTCCTGCGAGAAGAGATGTGTCCTTTCTTTTCTTCTCCTTCTCCACGCTCTTGATCTCTTCCCACTTCCGGAGCACCTGATCGCTGGTGTCCGCCTCTCCGTCCGCGAAGACATGAGGATGACGCCGGACCAGTTTTTCCGTCAGGCCCAGCACCACGTCGTTCATGGAAAAACGACCTTCATCCTCGGCGATGCGGGAAAGAAAGACTACCTGAAGCAACAAGTCGCCCGCCTCCTCGACGATATCCGTCGTCTCTCCTCGGGAAATGGCGTCGACAAGCTCGTACGCCTCCTCGACGATGTAGGTTCGAAGCGTCTCCATCGTCTGCTCCCTGTCCCAGGGACACCCGTTCTTTCCCCGAAGCCGCGACATAACCGCGACCAGCTCTTCAAAAGACCGTCCGCACTCCGTAGTCATATTCTACAGCACCTGCTTTATTTGTCGAAGTCCGAGGAGAACATCGCGCAGACCGGCCGCTCCTCCGGGACCGGAGAGCCTTCCCTCTTTTCCGAACCAGCGTTTCGCCGCCCCGAGAAAATCGAAGAGGGGGCCTTTGCCGGTAAGCGTCGTCTCCCTTCGTGTACATTCCATAGACAAGATACCATAAAAACCGCCGCGTGAACGTAAAAAAGAAATGGAAAAAAGATTTTCAAGGCTCTCCGGAAGAGTTCCGAAACGGTCACGGACCTCCTTTTCCAGTTCGTGCAGTTCTTCCAGGCTTGCGACGCGGAGCAGCCTCCTGTAGAGCGCGATTCGTATGCTCTCCTGGGGAATATAAAAAGAAGGAACGAGGCATGGAATTTCCGCGCTCACCGCCGCATTCGAAGGAACGGCCCCTCTGATCTTGCCTATCTCCTCCTCGAGGAGTGTGCAGTACAGGTGAGAATCCGCTATGCCCCGTCCGGTTCCGTGCTGCGACGTTCCGAGAAGGTCGCCGCTGCCGCGTATACGAAGATCCTGCAGCGCAAGGTCGTACCCGGCCCCCTCGTCGTTGAGCGAAGTGATCGCGTCGAGCCGTTCCAGCGTCTCCCGAGCCAGCGGACGTCCCTCGGGGTAGAGGAAGTAGGCGTAGGCGGCCTCGTCTCTGCGCCCGACACGTCCTCTGAGCTGGTACATTTGCGCGAGCCCCAGTTCCTGACAGTCTTCGACGATGATGGTGTTGGCGCCGGGGATGTCGAGCCCGCTCTCGATTATCGTCGTGCACAGGAGTATCTGAATTTTTCCATTATAAAAGCCCATCATCGTTTCTTCAAGTTCCGTCTCTTTCATCCTGCCGTGCGCCATGCCCACGGCGACGCCGGGGAAGAGGCTTCGAAGAAACGCCAGCCGCTTCGGCATCCTCGTGATCCTGTTGGTGACGTAGTAGACCTGCCCTCCCCTTTCAATCTCTCTCGACACCGCGCCCTTCACGATCTGCGTGCTCCAGGGGCCGGCTGTGGTCACCACCGGAATCCTGTCGTGCGGCGCTTCGTTGAGCACCGAGATGCTCCTGAGTCCTTTGAGCGAAAGGGCGAGCGTCCGGGGAATGGGCGTGGCGGAGAGCATGAGCACGTCGACGTTCTCTCTGGCCTGCTTCAGCTTTTCTTTCGACATGACGCCGAACCGGTGCTCCTCGTCGATGATGAGCAGTCCGAGATCCTTGAAGACGACGTCTTCCCGGAGCATCCTGACCGTGCCGATGAGAATGTCCACCTCTCCGGCGGCAACGCGGGAGAGGACGGCGTTCTGCTCCTTGCGGGAGAGAAAGCGCGAGAGAAAAGCAACCTTCACAGGAAACCCTGTGAGGCGCGCGGTAAAGGAGATGTAGTGTTGCTGGGCAAGGATGGTGGTGGGCACGAGGAGCGCCGCCTGTTTTCCCCCCTGCACCGCGCGGAACGCCGCACGGAGCGCGACCTCCGTCTTCCCGTACCCGACGTCGCCGACGAGCAGTCTGTCCATAGGGAACGGACGCTCCATGTCCTCCAACACCTCGGAGATGGCCACAAGCTGGTCCCTCGTCTCCGCATGAGGAAAGGCGTGTTCGAACTGGTCGAACAAGTAGTCCCGCCGAGGAAAGGCGAACCCCTCCACCAGCTCCCGCCGCGCGTACAGTTCGAGCAGCGCCCGAACCTCCTGCATGACCCGCTCCTTTGTTTTCGCAACGCTCTTCTTCCATCGCGTCCCGCGGAGCGAGTCGAGCTGAACGTCGCCGTCCGCGTGCTCCGAAAGGGGGGTTATCTTGTGGAGCTGAAGCACGGGAAGAAAAAGGCGCTTGTTGTCCGCGAACTCAAGGACAAGGCTGTCCGTTACCTCGCCGGCGATCGTGACCTCCTCCGATCCCCTGAAGGCGCAGAGCCCGTAGTCTTCGTGGACGAGAAGGCGTCCTTCGACGAGCTGCTCGCTCCATTCACGGGGCGGAGCGAAGACCGTTCCGGAAGCGGCGACCCTCTCCGAAATCCCGGAGAGTTCGAGGTCGGAGATGTGGACGATACGTTTCAGCGGGTCGACGAAACCTTTCGAGAGCGTTCCTTCGACGACGGAGACGTCGTCGCTGTACAGGGAGCGCAGGCGCGGGTTCGCGGTGAAGAGGCGTATGTGGTAGCCGTCGCGCCTCCATGCGTCGCACATCCACTGGAAACGCTCCAGGTTGCCCTTGAAGAGAGGAGCCTCTTCGAGCGCGAGCGTCTCGCGTGTAAAGTCGACGCCGGAGGATATACGGAGCGCGGGCCATGAAGCGAGGCGAAGATGAAGAATCTGCCAGGGGTACAGCAATCCGTGGGCCGTGTCCGGGGCAATCTCGTTCCACAGGAGTTCGTACGTTTCAGCGGACGATTCGATTTTCACCGGTTCGAACAGGAGGAAGGCTGTTTTTCCGCCGCTTTGGTCCTCAGCCGCGAGTTCTTCCTCGAAGAATTCGAGAACGGAACTCTCGCGAGTGACGCTGAGCGAATGAATGTGCAGCTCGTCGAGCAGAGCGACGCTCTTCTGCGTCCGCGGTGAAAAGCTGCGTATGCTTTCAATCGTGTCGTCGAAAAATTCGAGCCTTATGGGGTATGCGTACGACGGGTCGTAGATATCGAGAATATAGCCACGCAGGACGAACTGCCCGGGAGCCCAGACAAGGTCGGAGCGGACGTAGCCTGCGTGCACCAGCCAGTCCAGGAGAGCGTTCCTTTCATACTCTTTCCCGGCCGAAAGGAGAATGTCTCCGCTCCCCTTCGACACCGGGCCGAGAAGCCCGCCTCCGGTCGTGACAAGGAGCCCTCCATCCGCCCTCCAGCGTCCGAGCGTCTCGCCCCGCTGCACGGCAAGCGCTTTGTTCGCGATGCCTTGGGGAGTAAGCGGGATCTCTTGTAAATACTCCGCCGGCTCTTCGGGAAAAAGCGCTTTCCAGTCGCCGATGAACAGGCCGGCCTGCTTCGCGTCGGGGAATACGGCGACAAGGCGAGCCTGCGGCGCACGGCAGATCCAGCATCGTGCTGCGCCGTCCACGGGAAGGTGAACCGAGGCGCCCTGCTTCCACAGCGCGTTCCCGATATCCCATATTCTGTTCGTTCGTGTGTCGACAGGGGTTTTCATTCGTTCCGCTCCGGAATCAGCTCCCCCTCCGTGATCGAGGCGGAGCAAAAAAAGAGGTGGCGGAACGCTCCGCCACCTCTCGTCATTGAGATGCGTTCACTCGGTTCATCGCCTTCTCGGTTCCCGAGGAGAGCCATGTTTCGACGGCCTCGGCGGTTCTGTCCAGAAGGGTGGGGAGTTCCTTTTGTTCGTTCTTGTCGAAGTTCCCGAGCACCCACGAAACGATGCCGCGCTGATCCGGGGCAGCCCCGACGCCGATTCTCAACCGGGGAACTTCGAGCCCGCCCGCTCTGCCGAGGATGGAGAGGAGCCCCTTGTGGCCGCCCGCGCTTCCCTTGGCGCGAAGTCGCAGCTTGCCGAAGGGAAGCGCAACGTCGTCATATACAACCAGGACATCCTCCCATTCGGCGGACAGGTATGCGACGGCCTCGCCGACGGCCTTTCCGCTGAGATTCATGTAGGTCAGCGGCTTCAGGAGAATGACCTTCTCTCCCTCGCGGAAGAACGACCAGACCATCGAGGAGAACTGCATCCGGGGCGTCCCGCAGGAGAAACGGTTCGCAAGGTGATCCACGGCGAGCCACCCTGCATTATGGCGGGAGAAGACGTACTCCGGCCCGGGATTTCCCAAACCAGCGACGATTTTCAAACGGCGTTATTCCCCTTCGGCGTTCTTCGCCTTGCCCTTGGCGACGACTTCGACTTCTTTCTGCTCTTCCGTGTTCTCCGCCTCGACGACGCCGCGCGGTACGATGATGGCGACCGCGACTTCATCTCCGTCGACAAGAAGCGTGGCGTCGGCAGGGACGTTCAGATCGCGCACATGGATCTGACCGCCGAGACCGAGGTTGGAAATGTCGACAGTGATCGAATCGGGAATCTGTCCTGGAAGCACTTCCATGGAAACTTCACGAAGGATGTGGTCGATCACGCCGCCGAGCTTGACACCCTGGCACGTCTCGCGTCCCGTGACATGGACGGGAATGTTCACATGAATCTTATGCCCCTTGATGAGCTGCATGAAGTCGATATGGAGAATATTGCCGTTGAGGAAGTCCTTCTGCACTTCGCGCATGAGGCACATCTCTCTTTTCCCGCCCGGGAGAACGGCGTCGAACGTGACGGTCTCCCACTGCCCCGACTTCAGCAGCTTCGCGACATCCGCTGTCTTCACCTTCGCGGGAATGGAGTCCACATACTCCGGTCCGTAGAATACGCAGGGCGTATACCCCGCGGGGCGCATCTTTTTGCAGACTTCCTTACCGGTTTCCTTGCGCTCTTCCAGTACGATATTGATCATTTCCGACATGCCCAACACATCCTCCTTGAAAATCGATTCCTTGTACGGAATCGGAAAACTTGACAACTCCCCGCAGTTAATCGAAAAGACTGCTCACCGAGCGGTCGCTGTGTACTCTGAGAATAGCCTCGGCAAAAAGGGGTGCGATTGACAATTGAACAATTTTAGCCGATTTCTTGCTCTCAGGCAATGGGATTGTATCCGTCAACACAACTTCATCTATATCGGAGTGCTCCAGGCGGTCGAGAGCGGGCCCGGAGAGAACCCCGTGGGTCGAACAGGCGTAGATCTTCACTGCGCCGCGCTCCCTGAGCAGCGCCGCCGCGTTGCAGATGGTTCCCGCAGTGTCGATGATATCGTCGACCAGGATGGCGGTCTTTCCCCGGATGTCGCCGATGACGTCCATGACTTCGCACAGATTGGCGACCTCGTGCGAGCGCCGCTTGTCGACGATGGCAAGGTCGGCCTTCAACGTTCCGGCGAACTTTCTCGCTCGGACGACGCCGCCCACGTCGGGCGCGACGACCGTCAGCGAGCCGCATTCAACGCACTCGGCAAGGATCTCTTTGAAATAGCTGGCGAGAAGCGGTATTCCCGTCAGGTTATCCACGGGGATGTCGAAGAATCCCTGTATCTGTCCTGCATGCAGATCCGCCGAGATGACGCGGGTGGCTCCCGCCTCCGTCAGCAGATTCGCCATGAGCTTCGCCGAGATAGGATCTCTCGGCTTCGTCTTTCTGTCCTGCCGGGCGTAGCCGAAGTAGGGGATCACTACGTTGATCCGGTACGCCGAGGCGCGTTTGAGCGCATCGATCATTATCAGCAGTTCGACGAGGTTCTCGTTGACAGGGTTGCACGTCGGCTGCACTACGAACACATCCGCACCCCGAACGCTCTCCTCTATGGAGAGCCCTATCTCACCGTCGGAAAAACGGAAGTGCTTCGCCCTGGACAGTTCGATTCCAAGTTCGCTGCAAACCCTTCGTGCGAAGGCGGGATGGGCTGTTCCGGAAAAGACCTTCAACTCACGCCCGATGGTTCCCATCATTGCGGATGCCTCCTTCAATCATTTCACTTTTTTCCTGTTCGTTTCGCCCAGCCTTCAATGTTCCTTTGTTTCGCTCTGCCCACCGCAAGCGCCCCCTCGGGCACATCCTGCGTAATTACCGAACCTGCGGCGGTATACCCGTCGTCGCCCACTTTGACCGGGGCCACGAGCATCGTGTCGCTTCCGATGAAGCAGCGGTCTCCGATAGTCGTGGGGTTCTTCTTTTTGCCGTCGTAGTTGCATGTGATGGTACCCGCGCCGATGTTCGTCTCCGCGCCGATCTCCGCGTCGCCTATATATGCGAGGTGGGGGACTTTGCTCCCCCTGCCGACGCGGCTTTTCTTCACTTCCACGAACTTGCCGCCGCGCGAGTTCTCTTCGAAAACGGCGCCGTCGCGGACCACGATGAAGGGGCCTACCTGGCTCCCCTTCCGAAACACGCTGTCGGAGAGCACGGCGTGGCTCACGACATCGACATCCTCCTCCAGAACAACGTTCCTCAGGATGGAGAAACTGCCTACACGGGCGCCTCTGCCGACATTCGTCCTCCCCCAGAGCTGAACCGACGGTTCGAGCAGAACGTTTTCGGCGACGACAACCTCGGGGCCTATCCATACCGAGTCGGGATCCTGCATCCGTACCCCTGCCGAGAGATGACGGCGGAGTATGCGCCTACGCAGCGCGGTCGCCGCATCCGCAAGTTGAAGGGGGGTGTTGATTCCGGAGAACTCGCTTTCGTCGGGAGCGAGCGCGGCGTTCACCTTTCCGCCGGCCCTCGTCATCATCGCTATAATGTCCGGCAGGTAGTATTCTCCCTGGGCGTTCTCGTTGTCCAGTCTGTAGATATGGGGAAGGAGAGAGGTGGTCTTGAAGATGTAGATCCCGCTGTTTACTTCAGTGAGCGCTTTCTGCGCTTCCGTGGCGTCTTTTTCTTCGACGATGGCTATCTCTTTGTGACCCCGCACCACCCTTCCGTACCCTGAAGGATTCGACGCGGAGAAACTGATGAACGAGCAATCGGCTCCCGAGGCGACATGTTCCGCGACGAGGTTCGACAGGCTGCTCCCGGTGAGCAGCGGCACATCTCCGGGAAGAACGAGGAGATGGTCGAGTCCGCTCCACCACTCCTTCGCTATCTGCACCGCGTGCCCCGTCCCAAGCTGCTCGTGCTGCCACAACGGAACGGCTTCCGGCCAGTCCGACGAGAGATACTCCTGAACCGCCTCCCCTCTGTGGCCGACGACTACCGCCAAAGACCGGACGCACCCCTTGGACGAAGCCATGCAGTTCCTGAGGGTGTCGAGTATATAATAGAGCACCGGTTGATCGAGGACCGGAAGCAGGACTTTCGGGAGATCGCTTTTCATCCTGGTTCCCTTTCCGGCCGCGAGAACCAGCGCTCCTGTGGCGCATCGAGAAGCGGACAAGAGAATCAACACCTTTGTCTTGAATTTTACACAACACAAAAAAGGGGATCCGCTTCTGGCCCCCTCCCCTGTTGTACATGGCTGGGGTGGCTGGATTCGAACCAGCGATGGCGGATCCAAAGTCCGCTGCCTTGCCGCTTGGCTACACCCCATCCTCAACAATCTCAATATAGTAACAGAAAGGCAGTTGGTGTCAAGGGTTGCGAAATTGCGTCAAATTGGCAGCATCTGCGATATCTTTCCCGCAAGTGTTTTTAGTCCGCTGCCGCTGCAAGTACAGGCGATTTCTTCATTGTTCGGAAAGGGGCTGATTTTTTTATCTAGGCGCCTCCTCTTCGTGAAAACTACGGAGGACGGCAAGTCGGGAAATCGAGAGCGCGTGGATTTTTCAAAGGGAAGGGCTGTGAATCATGGGAAAATCCGCCCGCGAGCAGATTCACGGGCGTGCGTCCTCTGGCGCGGTATGTTATTATAGCCCGCAAATGACTGCATTCATCGTGTTCGCCTTTTTTCTGTATTTTCCGTATGCTTGGTGCGCTCTGAGAGGAGAATCTCCGGGGCGGTATGCTCTTTTATGGAGGCTCTCCCCTTCCGCTGCCCGGGATCTTCTTTTTGTCACGGGGGGTACGCTTATCCCCTTGACTTTTATTTCGCTTTTCTTCTTCGCCCGATTCCTCCCCCCGTGGCATGCTGAACGTATTCTTCCCGGCATTCTTTCCGGTCTGGCCGCAGCCGTCGCGGAGGAGACGTTCTTCCGAGGGTGGATGCAGACCGTGTTCGCCGAACGCTTCCCGGAGTGGAAGAGCATTCTTCTTGCATCTTTGTTTTTCGGACTCGCCCACGTCTTTCAAAGTCCGGCGGCGATGCTCGCATTCTTTCCCGGCATTTGTATGGGTTTTCTTCGGAGCAAGCACGCCTCGGTGCTTCCGGCGATTCTGTATCACTGGTTCGGCAATATCTGGTCGATATGGTTCTATCCGCATCTCTAGCTGGATGCGCTCACAGGAGGGATACTCAATGGACCGTTCAAGTTTGAAAACGCTTCGCGCAGTCTCTTCCGCGCTTCTTGCGCTGCTCCTCATCGTCTCCGCAGGAGAGGGGGCGCCTGTCCTCTTTCGCGTGCAGATACCGCTCGTTCTGGGAGAAGAAGCGCGGGCGACTCTGCCGGACGGGAGCGGCGTCTCTCTCGGCCGGGTATCCGTTCTTCCGTCCACCAGCCGCTGGCCGGGGTACACAGCCTCGAAATGGGCCGCTCCGGGAACTGTAGCGGCAACGGCGGTCAACGCAATCCATCTGACGCTTGCCGTGGAAAAAGAGAGAGGACGAACGTTGAGCATCCTCCCTCGGCATACGGTCGCTCCGGCGGCGGGCGAACAGTCGTTCGTCGCGCTGGACGCTCCGGCGGGAACCGGCTTCTTCGGAGGGTGGGCGCCTCCCGTGGGAACGCCGGTTCGCGTGCGCACAACCGGCGGCGAGATCATCCCTCTGGAGAAGCACGGACTTCCAAAAGAAGGGGAGACGCTTCTTTTCGATGTGACGGAGACGGAGATACCCTATCTCGTCGATATCGAAAACCGCCCCGGAGGCCGCGTCCTCGCGTGGTACGATTCGGGCCCGAGACTTCTCGCCCGAGTCATTCGCCCGCTGAAGGGCGTGGGGCGTTTCGGAGGTACGGAGTTTCAGGAGATCGGGCGAATCCGGGCGAATCACTCGGGGGTGATCGACATCAGCACGACTCCGAGAGGCGTCGTGGGAGGCTTCCAGATACTTCCGTTCCTGCATTCGAAGTCGCAGGAGATGTCCTCCGCGTGGCAGCTGACGCAGTGGCTGATCGTGGCCTCGACGACCGATCGGCCGCTCCCGGGCACGGCGCCGCTTTTCTCCTCCAACCTGGTTCCGGGGACCCAGATGACGGACGCGCTCTGGGACATGTGGTCCACATACGGGAGAAGACCGCTCGTCCTCTGCAGAAGGGGAGGCGGGGCGTGGGAACGGCTCCCCGAAGCCGCGGGAAGGGACGACTACGCTTTAGGCGATGTGACGCATCTGCGCATCTATTCGCCGTTTACCGAGGAGCCGCAGAAGGAGTTCGCGCTCCGCAGCGGAAAGTAACCGGAAATAAAGAACGGCGGTCCGTACGGACCGCCGTTCTTTATTTCCGGTGTGTGCGCTTCTTTACTCAACGGTAACGCTTTTCGCAAGGTTTCTTGGCTGGTCGATATCGCAGCCGAGTATTTTGGCCACGTAGTAGGCGAAAAGCTGCAAGGGCGTCACGGTAAGGAACGGAGAGAGCGCAGGGAGCGTGACCGGGACGTGGAAGACGTTGTCGGCGGTCGAATCCAGACTTGCGTCTCCTTCGGTAGCGATGGCGATTACGGGGGCCTTCCTTGCCTTCGCTTCGAGAATGTTGGAGAACGTCTTTTCGTGCAGATCGTCCTTCGGCGAGACGACCACCACCGGAACGCGCGGGTCGAGGAGCGCGATGGGGCCGTGTTTCATCTCGCCTGCGGCGTACGCCTCGGCGTGGATGTACGATATCTCTTTGAGCTTGAGCGCCCCTTCGAGGGCCACGGGGAAGGAGTTCCCTCTCCCCAGGAAGAGAAAATCCCTCGCTTCGCTGTGGAGCACCGCGAGCCTTTGGAGTCTCTCCTGTTGTTGCAGAATGGATTCCACCTTGTAGGGAAGAGCGAGCATCTCCCTGCCGATCGTTCTCTCGTATTCTCCCGTAAGTGTCTCCCGCAGCTTCGCTATGTACAGCGAAAGAAGATAGAGCACCGCCATCTGCCCCATGAACGTCTTCGTGGCTGCGACGCCGATCTCCGGCCCGGCCTTCAGTTGCAAAATGTCGTGGACTTCCCTTGCAAGCGTCGACCCGATGACGTTGGTGACGGCGAGGCAGCGCGCGCCGCGAGCCTTGGCGAGCCGTTCCGCGGCAAGCGTGTCGGCCGTTTCGCCCGACTGTGAGACAAAGACCGCGAGCGTATCGGGACCTACGGGGAAGTTGCGGTAGCGGTACTCGGAGGCCACATCCACCCGGATATCGAGGTCGGTGATCGTTTCAAGGAATCGTTCGGCGACGAGAGAGGCGTAGTAGGACGTGCCGCAGGCGACGATATGGATGCGCTTCCATGCGCACGCTTCCTCCTTCGTCCACGGGAGTTCGGCTGAGAGATCCACAATCCCCTCCTCGGAGAGGCGTTTGGCCATCGAACTTCGGAGCACGGCTCCCTGCTCGTTGATCTCCTTGAGCATGAAGTGAGGGTAGCCTCCCTTGTCCACCATGGAGACGTCCCAGTCGATATGCACATGGTTCTTTTCGAGTTCCTCTCCCGAGGCATTCCAGAAGCGCATTCCCTCCGCGGAAAGTTCCGCGATGTCGCCGTCGTCGAGGTAGACGACGTCCTGTGTATAGGGGAGTATCGCGGGGACGTCGGAGGCGCAGAGCGCCTCTCCCTCTTCCGAGAAGCCGACGACAAGCGGAGAGCCTTTGCGGAGGCAGTAAATCTTTCCGGGGATGTCCTTCGCCATGATGACCAGCGCAAAAGAGCCTTTCAGACGCTCATGGAGGGCGACAAGCGCCTCGATCATGGCGGGACGTTCCTCGCCGCCGTCCTTGGCGTACAGGGTGGAGAGGAGCTGCGCGATCACTTCGGTATCGGTCTCCGACTTGTAGCTCTCCGCGGGAGCGGCGAGTTCCGCGCGCAGCTCGCGGTAGTTCTCCACGATTCCGTTGTGGACGAGCACAAGTTTGGAGGAAAGGTCGCTGTGAGGATGGGCGTTCACTTCAGTGACGCCGCCGTGGGTGGCCCAGCGCGTATGTCCTATCCCCTGGCGCCCGGAAACCGGGCTGGAGTCGAGCATCGACTTTAAGTCGGCCACCTTGCCGACGCCTTTGACGATATGCACTGCGGGAGCCTTGATGCTGTTTTTATCTTCCGGGTAGTCGACGACGGCGATTCCCGCCGAGTCGTATCCTCTGTATTCAAGGGACTGCAGCCCCTTCACAAGTACGTCGGTAACATTACGGTGGCCAATATAGCCAACGATTCCGCACATTTTTTAGAGCACCGCCTTTGTATCCACTCAAGAGAGACTGCGCTTCGTTTTGTCCCGGAAATTGCTTTCCGGTTTTAAGATAACGCTTCGCGGGTCGGTCTCTCGCAACCCCGGAGGCATCCGCCGACGTTTCGATACTCCTCCGCCCTCGTCAGCCGACCCCCTTCTCTCATACAGAGAAAAGGGCATCGGCGCAGGCGCTCGCATTCCAGACGCGTGTTATCCTTCCCCGTGTTCACGTACCGCCCGAAGCACCACCTCCTTCAACTCCGGATGCTCCATGGCAAGCCGGATGTTCGCGTGGAGCCATCCGGGCTGCGTTCCACAATCGAAGCGCTTGCCTTTGTAGACCAGCCCCCAGACCGGTTCCTGTTCGATCAGCGCGCGGATACCGTCCGTCAGCTGTATCTCTCCCCCGGCCCCGGCCTGCTGGCGCGCGAGCAGAGGAAAAATAGCGGGAGAGAGTATGTACCGTCCCATGATGGCCAACCGGCTCGGGGCTTTTTCCGGCCCCGGCTTCTCCACCATGTCCTTCACGGCGAAGACGCCATCGCCCGCGCGCTCCGCAGCGACGACGCCGTAGCGGGAGGTGTCTTCCGCCGAGACTTCTTCGAGGGCGACGACGCTGCCGCCCCGTTCGGTGTGGACGGCGAGAAGCTGCGCCAGGACCGACGGTTCCGCGACCATGACGTCGTCGGGCAGTATGACGCCGAAGTATTCATTGCGGCAGACAGGTTCTCCGCAGAGAACCGCGTGCCCCAGGCCGAGGGGACGGTGCTGCCGCAGGTAGATAAAGTCGGCCATCTCGGAGAGGGAGATCACTTCGTCGTAGAGATTCTTTTTGTTGCGCGATTTCAGCAGCTCCTCGAGTTCGAAGGAACGGTCGAAATAGTCCTCTATGGCCTTCTTCGAACGCCCTGTGATCATGACCATCTCCCTGCATCCTGCGGCAAGGGCTTCGTCGACGCCGTACTCGATGATGGGTCTGTCGACGAGCGGGAGCATCTCTTTGGCGATCTCCTTCGTCGCTGGAAGGAAGCGGGTACCCAGCCCGGCTACGGGGAAGAGGCATTTCGATATTGACGGGGACAAGATTTTGCAACCACCTTTCGGAATTGTGTTCATTCGCACCTGCACTGCGCTTGTATCGCCTTCACGAGTTTTTCCGAGACATGCTCCATCAGCTTTCTGTCCTTGGCTTCCACGAGAACGCGCATGAGGGGTTCGGTTCCCGAGGGGCGGATGAGAATCCTGCCTGCTCCCTGCAGCAGCGTCTCGGCCTCCGATGAGATATCCCTGAGGAAGTCGCCGTTCATTTTCCCGTCTCTCGAGATTTCCACGTTGCGCAGAATCTGAGGATACGGCGCGAAACGCTCCGCAAGCGTATCGATCTCCTCGCCGAGTTCGAGGCACGCCTTTAGGAAGAAAAGCCCGGTACACAGGCCGTCGCCCGTGTTCACGAAAGAAGAGAGGATAATATGCCCCGACTGCTCTCCGCCAAGAAAGGCCCCCTTCTCGGACATAGTTTCCATGACGTACCGGTCGCCGACAGGGCAGCGGAAAACAGCGATACGCTCTTTCCCGAGATGCTCTTCAAGGGCCATGTTGCTCATCACCGTGGCGACAACCCCCGAGCCGAGCAGGTCGCGGCGGGCAAGCCAGCGTGCGAGCAGCCAGAGAATGATGTCGCCGTTGAGCACGCGTCCTTTGCCGTCCGTGAGCAGCGCGCGGTCGGCGTCGCCGTCGTAGGCTATTCCGACCGGAAGGTTCCGGGAGGTTACCGCTTCCGCGACGTGCGCCATGTTCATGACGCCGACGCCCTCGTTTATATTGAGGCCGTCCGGCAGGTCGCCGATGAACACCCATTCTTTTCTTAGTTTCCTGAAGACCTTGCCGGCCGCGTCCACCGCTGCGCCGTGCGCGCAATCCACGACGCCGGAAAAAGGAAAGGGGGTTTTTTCTCCCCAGAGAGAGACGATCCACTCCGCGTACTCATCGAGCATATGCGTCGCCGTGTGAATGTCGCCCACGGAAGCGCCCGTAGGCCGCCAGTCGTCGGTGAGATTGTCGCCCATGTACTCCTCTATGGAGGCTTCGACATCGTCGGGCAACTTCTTTCCGGACGAGTCGAGGAACTTGATTCCGTTGTACTCGGCAGGATTATGAGAAGCGCTGATAACGGCGCCTCCGTGGACGGCCATCTTCTTGACGGCGAAACTCACGCCGGGCGTGGGAAGCACTCCGAGAAGGAATACCTCCGCGCCGGCGGACGCCATACCTGCGGACAGAGCGGCCTCCAGCATGTGTCCGGAACGTCTGGTGTCTCTGCCGACGGCGATTCTGGGGCGAGGAATGCCCCGCTCCGTCAGAAAAAGAATGTAGGAACGGCCGAGCCGCAGAGCCATCTCAGGAGTCATAGCACCTCTGTTGGCCACGTCCCGAACACCGTCGGTTCCAAAAAGACAACGTATTTTTTTCTCACCAGTTTCCATGCAGCCTCACCATCCCCGCCCGTATAAGAGATTACCTGATATCCGCAATTACAGTGACGCTCGCCGGATCGATCTTGACGACTTTCAATTTTCCGCCCGACGTGTTCTTAATCTGCACAGGGACGGTCAGTCGCCTGGAGACGACGTTGGTGACGTTGACAAAGGGGCGTATCACAACGTCCTTTTCGTCGAGCGCATTCACCTCCGAAGGAACGCCTTCCACGGTGACGTTCACGAAGTCGGGTTCCACCTTCCACCCCGGGTAGACGCTCCGCCCCTCGACCTGCACGTTCAGCCGGGAGAGGAGGCGCGTCATCGTGTACGGGGTCAGGAGCACGTTCACGCGCACGGAGGGGGCGCCGACGATGGTCACCATCGAATCCTCCGGTTTGCGCAGAGGGACGACCATATTCTGCTCTTTGGAGATGCCCGTCAGATCGATCGTCTCCGTATCGACCCGGGTTACGGGGTTCAGCTTCGCCAAGGGACCCTCCACGGTGACGACGGCGGGTTCCACGACAACCGCCTTCAGCCGGAAATCGCCTCCCGGCTCGCCGATGATACGCGCGTTCACCGGGACGCTCTTCTTGGGAACACCCTCGGCGAGCACCGCGCTCAGCCTGACCGTCTTCGGTTCCACGACGATCTCGTCATCAAGCTCCTCGGACTTCACGACCTCGACGGCGAGCACATGCTCCCCTCCCGCCTTCAGTTCATCAAGAGTGGGAGCGATACGTACCGCGTCTATCCTCGCTATATCCTTCTCGCTCCCCTTGACGCTGACGTTCTTGGGGAGGATCTCCACCATGTCGAGAAAGAGTCCCGGAGGAAGTCCCTTCTCCACGGCGATCTCCACCGGCATCAGACGGTCGATGAATCGGGCGAGTTCTATGTCGACGTGCGTGGGCTTGACATCCATCAGTTTGACGTCCTTCGGCACGATGGAACGAACCGGTATCCGGTACTTCCCCACGCCGAGCCCCCTGAGGTCCACCTCGCAGACCACCCCGTCCTGGGGGATGGCGGAGAGAACGTACTGCGCTCCCGAGAGGACGACCTCCACCTCTTTCACGGCGGCTTTCAGCGTGGTCTGCGGAGAGACGTTCAGGTACTCGAGAGAAACGACCAGCGTCCTCGTGGTCTCGGTCGTTCTGCTGCCCGAGACGTAAAACCAGAGGGCGAGCGCAACCACACCGGCCATTATCTTCAGAAAAAGCGGCGACGACAGGATTGCATCTATCTTTCCGGAGTCGGGCATCGAGGCTTCCGCACCTGCTTTCCGTTCATGTCACGACCAAAGCGCCCGCAGGTCTTCCTGCAGGCGTTCCATGAGGGACTTGTGCTCGCTCTCCTCGCCGCTGAAATAATGGAAGAGAAGTTTGTGCACCTGCGCCTCCTTCAGGTTTTTCGAAAGGCGCCCGTTGATCGCCAGAGAGACCTCTCCGCGCTCTTCGGAGACGACGAGGGCGATGGCGTCGGAAACCTCTGTTACGCCCAGCGCCGCTCTATGTCGCGTGCCTATCCATCGCGAGAGATCCGAGTTCTCGGTTAGCGGTAGATAGCAGCTTGCCGCGATGATCTTCTCCCTGTCGATGATCACCGCGCCGTCGTGAAGCGGCGTTCCCTCCCAGAAGATGGTGATGAGAAGCTCCTGCGATATTTCCGCATTCAGCTTGATGGCGGTTCTCCAGAAGTCTTTGAGCCCGGTGTTGCGCTCCAGGACGATGAGGGCTCCTATCTTCTGTCCTTTGAAGTAGCCTATTGCTCTGGAAACTTCATGACTGAAAGCTTCCGCCTTTTCGGCGGCTTTTTTCCGTCGCCACAGGCCGCCGCCCCGTCCCAGTTCTTCCAGCGCTTTCCGAAGTTCGGGCTGGAAAACGATAGGTATGGCGATCAGAAGAACCCCCAGAGTCTGTCCGAGAAACCATGAGAGCGTCCTGAGATCGAGTATCCTGGCCACTGCGGCGACGAAGCCGAGGATCATCAGCCCCTTGATCAGTTGCATCGCGCGGGTGCCGACGATCAGCAGAAGCAGCCTGTGGATGATCACTGCGATCACCAGTATGTCGAGAAAGTCCTGCCATCTCAAAGTATCGAACATTCGAGCGCCCTCCGGGGCGAAAAAAATCAGGGGTTTCCTTCCCCTCGAACGGGGACGGGTATACTATACCACGTCGAAGGCGACATACGGCGATGTCGAAAGAGCGAGCAAAGCGCCGTAGTCGGGGAAAAAGCGCATGATATCGCCGAGCGCCGGTTCCGGCCGGACATGCTCGACGTCGATGATCGTATGGTCGCTCGACCCTCCGAGAATGACCGCTCCAGACAGCTCGGGCGTCAGCCCCTCGATCCGGACATCCTGCCGGCCAACCGCGGCGATCGCTCTGAGGCGCTCGCCCCTGTCCTCGAAGACGGGGGCTCCGCCGAAGGCGTCCAATCCCAGCGGACCAACGGGGACGGACGGTTTTCTGTACGCTTCGATTACCTCCGCTTCGAGACACACCGTACGCTGATGAAGCCACGGTATATCCCTTGATCCGGTCACATCGGCTCCGATGAGAATGGCCTCTCCCACGCGGAGGTTGTTGATTCCCGCAGGCATGGTTCCGTTTTCCAGAAGCGCGAGCGAAGAGGTCGACCCTCCTGAATAGACCGGGAGAGGGTATTCGAGAGAGCGTTCCAACTCTTTTCCGATGGACAAAAGCTGTTCCAACTTCTCCGGCACGGGGAGGACGCCGCCGAAGCAGCCGAAATTCACGCCGACGCCTACGCACCGCACCCGAGGGGATGCTTTCAGAGCGGCGGCAATCTTCTCCATGCGTCCCATCCAGACTCCCTCGCGAAGATCTCCGAGGTCCGCCATGACGACGACCTCGTGCGTCTTGCCAGCGGCGCGGCACTCCCGATCGATGACGGATACCGTCTCCGCCATCGAGACAAGCGTTCTGTCCGCAATGCGAACAACCAGGGAAATTTCACTCGGCATGGGAATCCGGAGAAGCAGCAGCGGAAGTCCGAGGTTCATTGTACGGATGGATGCCAGATTGTCAATCCTGCTGTCGCCGAGTTCCGCGCACCCTCCCTCCGCCATGGCCCGTACGACCGGTTCCCTGGCGCATACTCCCTTGGCGACGCCGGTGAGCGAGATACCGGAGCGCGCGCATCGTTCCACCACGCGCGCAGCGTTTTCGAGGATCTTGTTCCTGGATACGAGAAGACGGGGATAGCGGACGTTCACGGTCATCCTCCTCTCAATTTGCGTAAAATAGCCATGTTCCCGGCATGACCGGAGGCGTTCTGCGGGGTCTCCAGAATGCATGGAGTATGTTCCCAGAGCGGGTCGTTGAGTATAAAGGAGAAAGGAGCGAATCCGAGCGTCCCTTCTCCGATATGGGCATGCCTATCGAGCCCTCGGCCCATATCGTGGAAGCTATCGTTGAAATGCCAGCATCCGACCCTGTCGAGCCCCACCGTGTCGTCCACCTGATCGAGAAGGCGCTGATAGGCGGCTTCCGTCCGCATATCGAAGCCTGCTGCGAACATGTGGCATGTATCCATGCAGATTCCGACCCTCGACGGCCAGTCGAGGGTGTCGAGGATTCTTCTGAACTGTTTGAAGTCCCGACCCAAAAGATCTCCCTGTCCTGCCATGGTCTCAAGCAGGATACGGACTCGTTTGTGACTCGTCCTATCGAGTATGGAGGCAAGCCGCTCCGCTACAAGGTCGAGAGCGGGTTCGGCGCTTCTCCCCCGCGACGAGCCGGGGTGAAGCACGAGATCGTCGATCCCCAGAAGGTCGCACCGCTCGATTTCATCTTCGAGCGCCGCAATGCTCTTCGGCCCCGTGGCGTCGGTCGCCGCAAGATTGATGAGATACGACGCATGCACGACGATTTCCTCTATGGAACTGGCCGCCCATGAACGGTAGAAACGCTCGCCCCTTGCCTGGGAGAGAGGGGCGCTTCTCCACTGGAGCTGGTTTTTCGAAAAAATCTGTATCGCCTCGCAGCCGAGCGCCTCTCCGCGCTCAATGCTTTTTTCCAGTCCTCCGGCGATGGAGACATGGGCGCCTATTTTCGACATCGATCTTCTCCCTTCCTCACAGCAGACGGCGGACTTTTTCCATGATCCTGGCGGTGACGCCCCAGACGACCGAGCCGTCCGGAAGATCGTACTCCGGGTAGGAGGCCGTACGCCCGTCCTCTCCCTGTATTCCTTTGGGAAACGAGGGAAAACGGATCTCGGTCCTCCGGGGTTCCGCAGGAAAACAGGCTATATCGACGACGTACGCGGCGCTGATTTCCGACGGAGGTAGAACGAGTTCTCTTTCCGGATCGATTCCGGAAACCGCTCCAAGCACCGGAAACACCTCCACTCCGCTGACCACGGTATATTCGGGAGGCAGCAGCAGCAAAGGTTTCACGATTCCGGGAGGTATGCCGGTCTCCTCTTCGGTCTCCCGTAGAGCGGTCTGCAAGGGCGTTTCGTCGGAGGCGTCCTTCATTCCGCCGGGGAAGCAGATTTCCCCCCCGTGGCGGGAGAGCTGGGGGGAGCGTCTCAAAAAGAGAATGCGAAGGGTATCTCCCGAGGGGAACAGAGGAACGAGCACCGCGCTCCGCCGCATATCCTCCGACGGTATCTCGCTCCACGAAGGGAAGACGCCGTTGTTTGGTATTTTTTTCAGGAGTTCCGTTCCGGGGTGGTTCGGGGAGAAACACCCTTCGCCGTTTCGCTGCATCATGCCGTCAACTTCACTTTGCCGTGGTAGAGTATGCCCCTGTACCCGTCGACAGTGACTACCATGCCGTCCGAAAGAATGGAGAGCGCATCCTCCGCGCTGACGATACACGGGATGCCGAGTTCGAGGGCGACGATGGCGGTATGCGACGTAAGCCCTCCCTCTTCGACGACGATAGCGGATGCGAGACGCATGGCGGGAAGGTACTCCTTGTCGGTGTTTCTGGCGACGAGGACGGCCCCCTTCGTCATCTTCTCCTTCGCCTCGGCGGCGCTCCTAGCGGCGCAGACAACGCCTCGCGCCTCGCGCTTCAGCAGGGAGAGTCCTTTCAGGAGGACTTTCCCGGCGATGTGCACCTGCAGAAGGTTCGTCGTTCCGGCGGTTCCGAGGGGAACGCCCGCAGTCACGACCACGAGTTCCCCTTCTTTGATATGGCCGCTCGCGACGCAGGAGCCCAGCACCGAGTCGACCGCGGTGTTCTGATCGGTCATCTCCTCTTTCATCAGAGGGAGCACACCCCAGCAGAGCGCAAGCTCCCGCCACGTGCGCAACGACGGAGTCGCCCCGAGAATCGTGCACGGGGGACGGTGCTTGCTGACCATCTGCGCGGTGCTGCCGCTCTTCGTCATCGAGACGATCGCAGCGGCTTTCATCTGGCGGGCGATAAGAACGGCGGCGCCGCTCACCGCGTCCGGAACGCCCATCGTCGTGGATACGGAGTGGAGCGGCCTTTCCCACAGTTCTATCTCGTTCTCGGCTTTGGAGACGATGCGCTTCATCGTCTCCACCGAGCGGAGAGGGTACGCCCCCTTCGCCGTCTCGCCGGAGAGCATGACGGCGTCCGCACCGTCCAGAACCGCGTTGGCTACGTCGCTCGCCTCGGCTCTGGTCGGTCTCGGGTTGCGGATCATCGAATCGAGCATCTGCGTCGCGACGATGACAGCCTTCCCCTTGGCGCGGCAGATGTCGATGATCCGTTTTTGCTGCAACGGCACGTCCTCGGTGGGGATCTCCACTCCGAGATCGCCGCGGGCGATCATCATGCCGTCAACAACTTCCGCGATCTCCTCTATGTTCTGGACGGCCTGCCGGGTCTCTATCTTGGCGATGACTTTCATGGACCCTCCGAACTCCTCCATGATGCGTCGGACCTCCATGATGTCGCGTCTGTTCTTTACGAAGGAGACGGCGATGTACTCCATCTCGTGCTGCACGCCCCAGCGGATGTCCTCGATATCCTTCTCGGAGAGCGCAGGCAGAGAGAGTTCCGCTCCGGGTATGTTGATACCCTTGGTATCGCCGAGGAGCCCCCCCACGATGACCTTGCAGACAACCTCGTCGCTCCGGATCTCCTCGACTTTGAGATGGAGGGTGCCGTCGTCGATGAAGATCTCCTGACCGACCGCCACCTCCCCGGCGAGCTGAGGGTAGTTCATGAAGACCCTGGAACTGTCGCCGACTATCTCCTCGGTCGTCAGCACAAGGAGGGTACCTTGTTCGAGTGCGACGGCGCCGCCCTCGACCTTGCCCGTGCGGATCTCCGGCCCCTTGGTATCCAGAAGGGCCGCGATGGGGGTGTTCAGATCCTTTTCAACGCGACGGACAAGCTCCAGCATCCGGAGGTGTCCTTCGTAAACGCCGTGGCTGAAGTTCAGGCGCGCGACATTCATTCCCGCCTTCGCCATGGCGGAGAGCGTTTCGTAGTTGGAACACGCCGGACCGATGGTACAGACAATCTTCACTTTCGTCATGGGACAGGACTCCTTTCAAACTCTCTTTTACAAATCCGGCCTTCAACCGATCTGAAACAATTCCTCCGGAATAACTTCCGAGAGGACAGGAGCGATACCGGCCCGCGCATCGACTTTAATATCCTGCAGATAGAGCACCGTCGATTCGCTGTCGTTGCGTAGCTCCAGCAGAACAGGAGATTTTCCGGGACACGCTTTCAACGCCCGGATAAAATCCTTGAACGAGATATTATGTAAAAAATCGGCGAGGAGCGAGATACGAACGAAAGAGGCGGTTCCGTTTCTACCGTCGTCCTCGTCGAGAAGCGTCACGCTCTTCGCGATAATATTCGTGTCTCCCCGCTCCTCGGGAAAGCCGGAGACGAGGCAGACGCGTCCGGGCTGAATGGCGCCGCGCAAAGACTCCCACGTACGAGGAAAGCAAACGGCCTCTATCCGTGATTCGGCGTCCTCGATCTCGACGATCCCCATCTGATCTCCGTTCTTCGTAGTGCGTTCTTTCACGGAGAGGACAAGCCCGCCCACCAGGGCCGGTATCCGCTTGCTGCGCCACGATCCGACCTCTGCGATACTGCAGTTGGAGAGGGCGCGTACCTTCTTCTCGAACTGTTCGAAAGGGTGGCCTGAGATGTAGAGTCCCATGGCCTCTTTCTCCATTTCAAGGCGCTCAAGCAGCGAAAAATCCGGAACATCGGGAAGATCGGGACCGGCGGCGTCTTCCTCGGGAAGGGATTCGAAGAGCGAACACTGATTGCTGTTCGCACACTTCTTCTGGGCCGCCGAAATCAGCTCCGGCAGCCCCTCAAGCAGCTTGCGGCGGTTGTTTTCGAGGGTATCGAAGGCGCCCGCCCGTATCAGGTTTTCGACGACCGACTTGTTGACGACCCGCAGATCGACCCGGCAGAGGAAATCCCACATGGAGAGAAAGGACGTTCCCGTGTTCCTCGCCGAGAGAATCGCCTCGACAGCGGTGTGCCCGGACTTCGCGACGGCCCCCAGTCCGAAACGGACGACCTCGCCGACGGGGGTGAAGCTTGCCATGGAGGAGTTGATGTCGGGAGGGAGCACGTCGATGCCGGAGTTTCGTACTTCTTTCACGTACGCCGCCATATTCTCCTTTTTCGATCCGATCTGGCTGGAGAGATAGGCCGCCATGAACTCGGGGCGAAAGTTCGCCTTGAGCCATGCCGTCTGGTAGGTGATCAGCGCGTACGCGGCGCTGTGCGACTTGTTGAAGCCGTACCCTGCGAACTCCTGGATGATATCGAATATTTCCTGCGCCGATTTTTCGTCGATATTCCGCTGTCTGCACCCCTCGACGAACTTCGCGCGCTGCTGCTCCATCACGTCGGCTTTCTTCTTTCCCATGGCGCGCCGGAGAAGGTCGGCCTCTCCGAGAGAGTACCCGGCGAGAATGGCGGCGCACTGCATGACCTGCTCCTGGTAGAGCACCACGCCGTACGTTTCGCGCAGCACGTCCTCCAGAAGGGGGTGGAGGTACTTCACCTTGGCACGTCCGTGTTTGCACTCGATGTACTGGTCCACCATTCCGCTTCCCAGAGGGCCGGGGCGGTACATGGCGAGCACGGCGATAAGATCCTCGAAACAATCAACCTGAAGTTTCTTGAGAAGTTGGCGCATTCCGGTCGATTCAAGCTGGAAGACCCCGAGAGTATCCGCTTTCTGCAGCATTTCGTACGTCTTTCTGTCGTCGAGCGACAGTTTCTCCATATCCGGGGCTTGCTTCCCTCCCAGCGAGATATTCTTAAGCGCCTCTTCGATGACCGAGAGCGTCCGGAGCCCGAGAAAATCCATTTTCACGAGGCCGAGCTTCTCCACCGGCTCCATCGGGAACTGCGTGACGATCTGATCCTGGCCTATGCGGCGCACGGGAACGAGATCAGTCACCGGAACAGGGGTGATCACCACTCCGGCGGCGTGCTGCGAACAGTGGCGGGCAAGCCCTTCGATATTGGAGGCGACATCGAGCACGCGCGCCACCATAGGGTTGCTCTTTTTCATCTCGGCAAGCTCCGGAACCTGCTCCACGGCTTCGCCGATGGAATGGATTCCCATCGGGGGAATGAGCCGCGTGATGGCGACGACGTCCCGCACGGGCATGCCGAGCACCCTGCCGACGTCTGTCACCGCCGCCCTGCTCTTGAGACGCCCGAACGTGACGATCTGGGATACTTTGTCGTGCCCGTATTTTTCCGTGATGTAATGAAGCAGTTCGTCGCGCCCCTTGTCGGAGACGTCCGTATCGATATCGGGCATGCTGATACGCTCCGGGTTGAGGAATCGCTCGAAGAGCAGGTTATACTTTATCGGGTCGAGTTCGGTAATCTTAAGGCTCCAGGCCACGAGAGAGCCGGCCGCGGACCCTCGTCCGGGACCTATCGGGATCCCTCGTTTCTTCGCGGCCTTGATGATGCCCGCGACGATCAGGAAGTACCCCGCGAACCCCATCGAGTTGATCACGCCGATCTCGAAATCGAGGCGCTTCCGGTACTCCTCCGGGACAGGATCGCCGACGCGCTCGCCCAGGCCGACGATCGCCTCTTTTTCGAGGTTAGATTCAAGCGTCTCCCCCTCCGGAAGGTCGAGCCGCGGAAGTTTGTAGTCGCGTCCTCCCAAAGGAAGGCGGACGTTGCAGCGCTCCGCGATGGCGACCGTGTTGTCGAGAGCGTCCGGCAGGTCCGTTCCGAAAATGGAGTCCATCTCCTCGGGAGATCGAAAGTAGAAGTCGTTGCTGGAGAACGACATCCTGTTTTCATCGTCGAGGCTGCTCTTCGTTTGGACACAGAGCAAAATCTCGTGCCAGTCGTAATCCTCTTTCAGCAGGTAGTGCGCGTCGTTGGTCGCGATCAGCGGAAAGTCGTGTTCCCTCGCCATCCTGACGAGCCCCTTGTTGGCGACGGCCTGTTCCGGGATGGCGTTGTACATAACCTCGAGGAAGAAGTTCTCCTTTCCCACGATATCCCTGTAGAGAAACGCTCGCTCCAGCGCCTCTTTTTCGCGCCCGTCGAGTATGAGCGACGGGATTTCCCCCGCGAGGCACGCGGACGAAACGATCAGTCCTTTCTTGTACTGCGCCAGCAGAGCATGGTCTATCCTCGGCTTGCTGTAGAAACCGTCGGTATACGCGATGGAACAGAGTTTGACGAGGTTCCGGTACCCCTCGTCGGTCTCCGCCAGGAGTATCAGATGGTGGTTCTTGCCTCGTTTTTCCCTGGAGGTGTGTCCGTCGGGGTCGACATAGACTTCGCACCCGATGATCGGCTTGACCCCCGCCGACGTGCACTTATCGTAAAACTCGACCGCCCCGTACATCGCGCCGTGATCCGTCATCGCGACGGCGGGCATGCCGAACTCGACGGCCTTGGCCGCGAGGTCGCCGCAGCGGATGGCGCCGTCGAGCAAGCTGTACTCCGTATGGACGTGCAAGTGGACAAATTTTCTGGTCATGTTCTCGGAATTCCCCGTTTCATATCTGATCCGCTTCTCCGGCAGGAGGCGGCTCCTCTTCATGCTCCTCCCGCTTCACCAGGATGACCTCGCCCTCCGACCACTTGAGCACCTCGTTGACGAGTCCTTCGAACGGAAGTCCGGGTTCTGCGGCTTTTGAAGGGTGCGACGTTTCTCCGCAGGCTGTTCCCTGCGAAGATCTCTCCTCTTCCTTCTGCTGAAGGCCCTCCGGAGTCTTGAACAAAAAAGGCGCCGCCGCCGGTTCTTTCCACGAGGAGGAGGGCGCCTCTTTCTGGCTTGGATCGTCGCCTCTGCACCGCCGACGCTCTCCTTTCCAGAGTAAAAAGAGTTCCGTCTTGGAGCCGAGCAGCTTTCCCGCTTCGGAGGCAAGCGCATGACTGTTCCTCTCCAAGGAGAGAACGGTGAAGCAATAACCAGCATCGTCAGGAAAGCGGATTTCCACAACGCTCTCTTCTACGGCGAGGGAGACGTCCGCGAGCAGACAGTACAGGGGGAGATTGTGTGTGAAGAGTCGTCGCTCCACCTCTCTCCACATCGTCTCGGAGGGACCTCCTTCGAGCGGCGGCGTTTCTTCTCCCGGCGGTTCCGGGGCCGGCGGAACGGCGCGTTCCGGTCGGTCCTCCGCGCGCGGAGAAGGAGGGGGCGGGGGAACGCTTGGGGGCGTCTCTTCATCCCGGGGCGGAGCGCCGCGCACAGGAAGCGGAAGGGGTATTTCGAAGCGCTCCCGCGCCACATCCCTCTGCTCCCGCTCATGGATGCGCGGCTCGTCCGAGGAGACGCGGGATTCCAGTCCTTTCGCGGCAAGCAGCCCTGAGAGCACGTCGGAACGGAGACCCGTACGGACCTGAGGAATCAGTCTGGAGCAGTAGAGCATCATCTCCGAGAGCTGGTTTTCGGTCCAGGCGGCCGCTTCTCCATGAAGGAACTCCATCTCGCTATCGGAGAGGGAGAGAGCTTCAAGCACCGGCTTTCCCCATCGTTTCACCGCCCAGAGGTTGCGAAAGAGAAGAAATATCCCCTCCACCACCCGTTGCGGCGACGCTCCCTTCCGGAACATCTCCTCTAAAAAAAGAAATGGACGGACAGTATTCTCCTTCAGGGAGGAAATCCAGCGTTCGAGATCGGAGAGAGTGCCGCCTCCGAGCAGACGGTCGGCCGCCTCCATGGAGACCGCCCCGTTGCCGAGGGATATGGCCTGCTCCATCAGGGAGAGCGCGTCCCGCAGCGCGCCGTCGGCGTGTCTGGCGATCTCGCGGACTGCCCCGGGGTCGAACGGAATGCCTTCGGCCGAGGCGACATGTTCGAGCCTTGAGCAGATGGCGCGCATCTCGATCCTGTGGAAGGGGATGTGCTGGCACCGTGAACGGATCGTCACCGGGACCTTGTGGGGTTCCGTCGTCGCAAGAATGAAGACGACGAAAGAGGGCGGCTCTTCAAGCGTTTTCAGCAACGCGTTGAATGCGGAGATCGAGAGCATGTGCACCTCGTCGATGATGTACACCTTCCAGCGCGCGGAGAACGGGGAGAGAGAGACGTGCGTCTTGAGTTCCCGTATCTCCTCGACGCCGTTGTTCGAGGCTCCGTCGATTTCGACGACATCGAGGCTGTCTCCGGCGCCTATGGAGAGGCATTGATCGCACTCCCCGCAGGGCTCGAACCCATCCCTGAGCTGCGTGCAGTTGAGCGCTTTCGCGAGAAGGCGCGCCGCCGAGGTTTTTCCGCAGCCGCGAGGTCCCGAGAAAAGCCAGGCATGGGCGACCTGATCCCGTTGAAGCACTTTCTTCAGCACATCGACGACAGTCTCCTGACCGGCGATTTCGTTGAACGTGCGCGGTCTGTACCGGCGATAGAGAGATACGGACACGGAATACTCCCCTTTCAAAAGGGTCGAATCGATCAAAGACGCTACACCATAAAGAACCGAAGATCCTCTGGTAAAAAAAGCGGCAAAAAAAGTGCGGGGGGAAGGCGGTCTCTCCCCCCGCTTCTATTGTACCATCAGATTTCAGCGATGGTAGTTCGCGGTGCGATGTTTGTCCAAGGCGGCTCCGAGAGCCTGCACCAGCGAGGCCCGAAGCTGATCGAGAGGCGGTGATCCTTCCGGGAGGGGTTCGCTGGCCAAAAGAGCCGGGCCTACGCGCAACGCTCTGGCCCCGTTCATGTCGAGCACCCGTATTTCATACGGCGGGGTTTCCATCTGGAGAAAACTCTCGATCGTTCCTGCCGCTTTCCTGAGGATGGCGTCGCCCTCGTCGCTCCGGGGAACCCGCCAGATTTCCGCACCGTCGACGGTAAGTAGCAGTTCGTGCGCCGATTCGACGACAGCGGGACGGAGAAGATGCAGTGCGCGTTTTCTCTCGATCGGCACTTTCATATCCTCCGCCATCCTCAAAATATACTCGACACGTTCCGAAAGTTCCGGGTGGGTCATGTAGACTCCAGGATCGATGTACGGACGTTTCAGCTGATCGAAGATCAAGGCTTCAAGAGATGTGACCATCGCCGCCGGAGGGAAGCCCGCCGCGACGAGCATGCGGAATCCTTCCTTGTCGGCTTCCCGTTCCAGATCCTTACTGTAGGAGTTTGTCACCGCGACCTGTGCCAGGCTGGTGAGAATCATCGGGCCGGCGGCCCCTTGAGATGCAATCATCAGCACCAGAGCCGCCAGCGAAATTTTCGAGGAGCGGGCTGTCTGAATCATCACGTGCCGACGGTCCGCATGGACGAGTTCATGCGCCAAAATCGCCGCGATTTCGGCGTCGGACCGCAAAAAACGGAGCATACCGGTTGTGAAGTAGACGATTCCTCCTGGAAGACTGAAGGCATTGATCATATCCTGCCGCACAATGCGCACTTCGTAAGGCAGCGGACGAGTCGTATGCGGCAAAAGGCGGGCAAGCAACATTCCGAGACGCGCGGTCTGCGCGGGATCCGTTACCAGCTCCCATTTTTGCTCTATTTCCGCCGACACTTTTTTCCCCAGAGCGATCTCTTTCGCCAAGTCGTCGGCGAAGAGCGGCGAGCAGCAAAGAAGCGGTATCAAACATACGATCCAGAACAGGTTGCGGCCGAAGAGTCGTTTCATGGCGACCGGACCTTTCATACTCCTCCTGATTTGGAGTACCCGTGCAACGCTTTTTTTCCCTGGCTCACCTGCGCCATCTGTTTCCGGAGCGCGTCGACGTGTTGCTCCAGAATAGTCTGCACACGGATCTCCTGTTCGAGAACTCTTCCGGCGACGTCCCTGATGACGGAGAGCGAGGACTTCAAATCATCCGCGCCGTCGCCGAGAAGTTCACCGAGATGGCTCCAGAACACGGGGCCGTCTCTCCCTTCGGAAATTCCGAGCGAAGCGGAGACGGAACTCCACTCCTCGTGAATTTTTTCCTGGCGGGAGATGACATCCTGCTTCTCCTGCAAAACGGTCAACAAGCACTCCATGTCCTCCGCGAGCACGCACTCCTCCTCTTTGTCGACGAGCAGAGCAAGTTCGTTGAACAGAGCGAGTTCGGAGGCGACAAGGCTGGACAGGACGTTTTCAAGATCAGCCGGCAATATTCAACCCTCCCGCCGGAACAGGCCGCTGTTCATCTTTCTTGCGAACGGCGCCCCCCTGGAGATGCGGCACCGGTTTTTCGACACCGGCCTCTTCCGCGAGCTTGATAATGGCTTCCTCCCAAGTAGTCCGAAGCTCTTCAAGCATTCCTCTGACGACGGAGATTTTTTCCCGGTCCTTCCCGACATTCGCTTCCACGAGGAGTAGATACATGAAGTCATAGAGCCGCATGAGATTCTTCGCGATCTCTCCTCCTTCTTCGACCCTAAGCGTGACCATTAGCTCGCGGAGAACGTCCTGAGCTTTTTGAATATTTTTATTCGCCTCGTCGAAAATTCCGGCCTCCAAAGCGTTTTCCGCTCCCTTACAGCTTTTTATTCCGACATCGTAGGTGATCAGAAGAAGTTGTTCGCGGGAGGCGGTGTTCACTTTATTCGCCAGATAGATCGTCTGGGCGTTCTGCACGTTCTTCGAGTCCATCGTGGAGATCACTCCTTTCTCTCCATAGTTTCGGTAACAAAGGGAGAAAACGTTACCCGCAAAGGGGCGTCTCTTCAAGAGACGAAGTTCCGCGCCTTCGTCCGAACGAGAAAGCGCGACGAGGAGAAGAGTACGGAAGCCGCTCCTTCGGAAGGAAACGGCTTCCGGGACAAGCGTTTATTTCAGGAAGGAGGCGGCGTCGGATGCGAAAGCCGCGGAGGCCTTTCTGACAACTGCGCCGGAGCGCAGTTCGACCATCGCCGGGAGCGACTCGATACCGAACTTCTCCACCATCCGGCGGTTCTTGTATCCGTCGATAAGGGCGACCTTTTTCCCGCTCCGCTGCGCGAGGACGTCTATCTCGTCGGAGAGCTTGACCTGCTCCCGTTCGATGCTGGAGTAGAAGAGCGCGACCACGTGCTCCGGCTCGATGAGGAGCGAGCGCAGGTGCACCTGCTCGTTGATGTAGGAGGAGGCGCTCATGGCCGCGATGGCCCCGTCGGATGCGGCTGTGACCACCTGGCGGAGTCCCTTGTCGCGGACGTCGCCCGCTGCGAAGATACCCTCTACGGATGTTTCCATGGCGTCGTTGGTTTTGATCCAGCCGCCCTTCGCAGCGTCCAGGAGTCCACGGACGCACTCGTCGTGGGGCGACTGACCGACGAACATGAAGACGCCGGCGACGGGAAGATCGGAGACTTCGCCGGTCTTGATATTTTTCAGGACAAGGTTTTCCACCATGCCGTCGCCTTCGATCTTCTCGACGACGGTGTTCCAGACGGGGACGATCTTCGGGTTCGAGAGCGCATGTTCGACCGCGGCTCTGTCGGCCCGGAACTCGTCCCTCCGATGGATGATATAGACCTTCGATGCGAAGTTCGTGAGATAGACTCCCTCTTCGACGGCCGTGTTGCCTCCTCCGACCACGGCGATCTCTTCACCTTCGAAGAAGGCCCCGTCGCAGACCGCGCAGTAGCTGACGCCCTGGCCGATATGCTCGGCCTCGCCTTCGCACCCCAGCCTGCGGAAATAGGCCCCTGTGGCGACGATCACCGCTTCGGCTTCGATCTCGCCCTTGTTCGTGACGACAACCTTTGTGTCGCCGCGCACCTCGAGCTTGGAGACATCGACATCGCGGAATTCGGTCTTGAACTTCTCGGCATGACTTCTGAACATCCGGGCAAGCTCCGGACCGGAGGCATGCTCCACTCCGGGCCAGTTCTCTATTTCCTCGGTGATGTTGATCTGCCCCCCCGGCACGCCCTTCTCAAGAAGAAGCACGTCAAGCCCGGCTCTTCTTCCGTAGATCGCGGCCGACAGTCCAGCCGGTCCTGCACCGATGATTACAAGCTCCCTTTTTTCCATGGCGAAACCATCCCTCCAGATAAGACACATGATCTCTTTTTGAAATTATACACGACGCCAGGAAATAACGCGAGGCGTCTTCGAAAAATCATCAAAAATTCCATCCAATTTAAAGCATTCCAGAGCAATTTTCTCCAAAAAGACTGCCTGTGCTCCGTCTCCAACCTCGAAAAGGAGAGAGCCGTTCGGTTTCAGCATTCGCTCGCCCGCAGCGAACAGGCTTCTGTAGCAGTCCGCGCCGTCCGTCCCGCCGTCAAGCGCGGAAAGCGGTTCGTAGCGCACCTCCTCCATCAACGTCTCCAGACGTTCCGTCGGGATGTACGGCGGATTGCTCACGAGGACGTCAAGAGAAGAGGCGGACGCCGGAATATCGTCGGGCGTTCGGGAATGCCACAGGAGACATCGAGAGAGGACGTTATAGCGATGCAAATTGTTCCATGCCGTACGGAGCGCCAGGGGGTTGCTGTCGGCCGCGATTCCCGAGGAGGCCGGTTTCTCGTGGAGAATGGAGAGCGCGATGCAGCCGCCGCCTGTCCCCCAGTCGAGGAACGTTCCTTCCCCGGGGAGGCGTTCCAATGTCTTTTCCACCAGCAGTTCGGTCTCTGGCCTCGGTATAAGCACTCCGGGAGGCGTTGCAAGAGTTCGTCCGAAAAAATCCCACGAACCGAGAATGTACTGAAGCGGCTCTCTCCGCGAACGGCGTTCGGAGATGCGCAGCAGTTCGGCCATACGCTCTTCGGTAAGCTCGAAATCGGGGCGAGCCAGGAAAAAGGAGGTTGGAAGTCCACAAACGAAGGAGAGGATCATACCCGCTTCGAGGACGGGAGACGGGACTCCCGCCGCGGTAAGTTCGCGGATGAGCCGTCTCCCGGCCTCGGCTGCGTTCATACTACTTCGCCTCTATGGCATGAAGTTTCTGCGACTGATCGGCCATGGTCATGGCATCGACCAGCTCGTAAAGATCGCCGTCCAGGTACTGGTCCAGCTTGTACAGAGTCATCCCGATGCGATGATCGGTGATCCTGTTCTGGGTGTAGTTATAGGTTCGGATGCGTTCCGAACGGTCGCCCGTACCGATCTGGCCCCTCCGTTCCGACGCAAGCTCGTCGTTCTGTTTCTGCATTTCGAGGTCGTACAGTTTGGCCCGCAGGTACGCCATGGCCTTCACCCTGTTCTTCAACTGCGACCGCTCGTCCTGACAGGTGACCACGACGCCCGTCGGAAGGTGCGTGATCCTGACGGCGGAATCCGTCATGTTGACGTACTGTCCGCCCGCGCCGCTGGAGCGGTAGGTATCTATTTTCAGATCCTCCGTCCGGATTTCGACGTCGACGTCTTCCACCTCGGGCAATACGGCCACTGTCGCGGCCGAAGTATGTATCCGTCCACCGGCTTCCGTCGCGGGAACCCGCTGCACACGGTGGACGCCGCTCTCGAACTTGAGCCTGCTGTACACCCCGTCGCCGTCGATCCGGAAGATGATCTCTTTGTAACCGCCGATCCCCGTCTCGTTGTAGTCGACGATCTCGGCCCGCCAGCCTTCGCGTTCGGCGAAGCGTGTGTACATGCGGAAGAGGTTCGCCGCGAAGAGCGCCGCTTCCTCTCCGCCCGTTCCGGCGCGGATTTCGACGATGACGCTTTTCTCGTCGTTCGGGTCCTCCGGGAGAAGAAGCACCTTCATCTCCTCCTCTATCTCCTGAAGGCGATCTTCCTTGAGAGAGATTTCGTCCCTGGCGAGGCTCTCCATCTCGGGATCTCCGCAGTGCAGCAGCGAACGCGCTTCCTCGATGTCCTCGGATGCTTTTTTGAACTCGCGGAACTTCGAGACCACGGGGGCGAGTTTCGAATGACGCTTCGCCAGAGCCTGCAACTCCTTCATGTTGGAGTGGAAGGCCGGATCGGCCATTTTGGCTTCCGTCTCTTCGAAATCGCGTTCGAGTTCGCTCAGCTTGTCCTGAAAGTTCATTCTCCGGGCGCCTCCGCCGCAGCAGGCGAGAGCTTGCGTCCCAGCGCGGTCTCCAGAGAGATCAGGGCGACTTCGATCTGTCTTTCGTCGGGTTCGCGCGTCGTAAGGTATTGGAAGGACATCGCCGGAGCCATGAGGATCCTCCCGAGAATTCCCGCGCAGGAGGCGCCCTTGATGATTTCGTAGGATATTCCCATAACGAGGGGGAGAAGCAGAATTCTGCTGCCGATTCTCCAGAGAATGGAGCCGCTTCCCGCGATGGAGAAGACGACGATGCTCACCGCGACGACGATGAGGAGGAACGACGTGCCGCACCTGGGATGGATGCGCGAAAATTTCCGTATATTCTCGGGCGTCATCTCGGCGCCCGATTCGAAGGCGTTGATCGTCTTATGTTCCGCCCCGTGGTAGCGGAACACCTGACGTATCTCGCTCCAAAGGCCGATGGCACCGACATAGGAGAGAAACACCAGTCCTCGAACGCACCCCTCGAGGACGTTCTTCCCCGTCTGGGTCAACCCCCACGCATTGACCGCTAGATCGGAGAGCCAGAGCGGCAGCGCGATGAAAAGGCCGACCACCGCCCCGATCGCCACAAGCACCGAGAGGAGAAACTCCTTCGGCGTGATCCGCTCCTCTTCGCCCACCGCGATCTGCGCGGACTTGTTCAAAGCCCGGAAACCGACGGTCATCATCTCCACCATGGTGACCACGCCGCGGACGACGGGAAGCTTCCATGGCATCCGCTTCGTCCGGGAGGAGTGGTTCCAGGTTTCGTTCTCGATCTCTCCGTCCGGTTTTCTTACCGAGAGCCCCCACCTCTCCGGGCCCTTCATCAGAACCCCTTCGATGACCGCCTGCCCGCCGACCGGCATTCTCTTCTGCTCAAGCCCTTCCGCAAGGAAAAGGAGCAGCGATGCGAAAAATTTCTTCATGTTCACCTCACACAATCTTTTCATTCAGAAGTTCTTCAAGGGACGAGTAGCGCCGCCCGCACGGGTTCTTCTCCTCGCATCGGCCGCGAAGGACGCACGACGGACCGGCGGTTTCGAAGAGCAGAGGCGCCTCTTCCCGCACTTTTACAAGCATCTCCCGCGCCAGGTTCCTGATCTCCCACTGCGCTCTTCGGCAGAGACGGAGCGTGAAGAAGTGGTGCAGTTCGCGGGCGTTCATCGTCATGACGAGCCGCGTGCTCCAGCCGTGCGGCAGAATATAGCGGGCATCCTCTTTGGGGACTCCGCTTTCGACGAGCTGCATATACACGGCGTGCGCCGTTCTCACCATTTCAAGATACCGTTGCTGCAATTCGGAGTCTTTTGTTATAGAAGGGGGTATAACGACATCGGGCTCGCCCATCGTCACATAGCGTTGACTCTGCTGGCTGAACGAGGCGATCCTGTGACGGACGAGCTGGTGCGATGCAACTCGGCTGAGGCCGTCGACGGCGAAAGTAAAGGAAGCGTGCTCGAACGGCGAGAAGTGGCCGCTTTCACGGATATGACGCAACAGCCCTCGCATCTTCTCCGGCGATTCGCCGGCAAGAAGCTCCGCTGCGGAAACGTCGCTGTAGCATAACCTTGCTGCGGCAGCTACGACAACATCGGGCCGAGGCGTGAAGGAGAGAAGAAGAACGCCGCAGCGCATACAGTCCACTTCCTTTCCGGAAAAAGAGGGGACCGAAGCCCCCTCGACGTACTTCTACTCCGCGTTCTCTCTCTGGCCGTAGTTGATTCCCTCGTACTTCTTCTGGAACTTCTCGAGACGTCCGGCCTCTGAAACCACACGGCCGCCTTTCTTCCCGGTAAAGAAGGGGTGGCAGGACGAGCACACGCCGACGCGGATCTCCTTCTGGGTTGAACGGGTCTCGAAAGAATTTCCGCATGCACAGTTGACCATGCACTTCTCGTAACGAGGATGAATTTCTTTTTTCATCTATGGGCACCTCCGAAATTATCGTAAAGCCTGGCCAATATCTCCAAACGAAGAGAAACTTTAGCACAGGAAGGCTTCCGGCGCAAGAGCAAATTTTCTTCCCACAAGATTCTTTTCCGTCAGATGTGCATGACGCCGAGCCCGCAGCGTTCGTGATGCGCCACGGCATGGTAGGCGGTATCGCCCATGACCGCGACGGAAATCCACCGGCTGTTGCGGACGATGGCGATTTTCGCGCCGACGCTTGCCTCGAGCATTCCGACGACCAGAAATCCGTCCAACGCTTCGAGAGCGGCGTGCATGAGCGCGTGCATCTCGTTCCGTTTCTTCTCGACAACGCCCGCGTTGAGAGACGCTCCCACCAGAGCCCTGGTGATCTTTTGAGGAAGGTCGCCGGCAAGGCCTCCGACCTCGGTCGCCACTGATTTCCAGCCGAGAGAGGCCAGCTCCCTTTTGAAGACGGTCTCCGCCTCGCTGGTCGTGGTGGACGCCAGGAGAAGCGCGGCTCTCCCGGCCTGATTTTCGTCGTCGATACGGATCTTGAGATTGAGTTCGACGGCGTTTCTCTCCGGATCTCCTCCGGGCCCGTTCATCTGCAGCGTTACAGGCTCGCGTTCCTCCATTTCCTTGATAAACTCCATCTCGACGGGTTCCTCCTCGACATCTTCATCCTGAGGGTTCTTGAAGATTTTTTTCCAGATCACGACGGACAGCTCCTCTCTGGTGGGTTCTGTCGCTCATTATAAAGGAATTTGAGGAAAGAGTCACTTTTTCTTACAGACCTTCGGGGAAAAAGACAAGAGTTTCTTGATACCCCTGAGAATTCGTTTTATACTATAGGAGTCGAGGAAATGTCGAAATCGGAAGTCAAAGAAGGGAGGTCGTAAGCTCACGAGCGCACGGAAGAACATCCATAGGCACCACAAAATCTATCTAGGGGGAATACGCGTATGAAAAGAAAATTCACCACTGGTCTTGCTCTTCTTCTTATGCTCTCCATTTTTGCCGGCGCGGCATCCGCAACGACGTTCATCTCCATCGCCACGGGCGGCACAGGCGGCACCTACTATCCTCTCGGCGGCGGAATCGCCGAGATCATCAGCAGGAACGTCCCCGAGTTCCAGGTTACATCCGAGACGGGCAACGCCTCCGTGGCCAATATCAATCTGATCGGCACCCACCAGATCGAGATGGCCTTCGTCCAGAACGACATCGCCTTCTGGGCGGCAAAAGGCATGATTATGTTTAAGGAAAAGTACGACAACATCCGCGTCGTCGCCTCCCTCTACCCGGAACACATCCACTGCGTCACCATAAAGGGAAGCGGCGTCAGCGACATCATGGACATCAAGGGAAAGAGAGTCTCCGTCGGCGCCCCGGGCTCGGGCGTGCTCGGCGACGTTACCGCGCTCCTCAAAGTGGCCGGGATCAAATTCGGCGACATGCAGACCGATTTCCTCGACTTCAACAACACCACCCAGCGTTTCAAGGACGGGCAGCTCGATGTAGGCTTCGTCGTCGCGGGCTACCCGACGTCCTCTCTCATGGACCTCGCGACCACGCATGACATCGATCTCGTCAGCTTCAACGACGACTTTATGAGCAAACTCGTCAAGGAGTTTCCCTTCTTCATCAAAGACGTCATCCCCGCAGGCACGTACAACGGCGTCGCCAAAGACACCCCGACTCCCGCGGTCATGGCCATGCTCGTCTGCGACGCGCAGCTTTCCGACGACGTCGTCTACAAGTTCACGAAGGCTCTCTGGGACAATATCGCCGATCTCCACAAGGTCCATGCGAAGGCGAAGCTGATCACCCTCGAGACTGCGCTCGACGGCGTTTCCGTGCCTGTGCACCCCGGTGCGGCGAAGTTCTACTCCGAGAAGGGGATGAAGGTTCCCGCCGTCAAGTAGGCTGGTTCTTCAATTTTTTCCACGCCCGGTACGGTATCAGCGAAGGCGGCTCTGGCGGGCCGCCTTCGTCATTCCGACAGATAGTGCTCCAGCGCCCGCCTCCACTCTTCAGGGTCCATGCAGGACGAAGCGCCGTTCAACCAGTCGCTCCTCCCTCCGCCTCGCGCCTCCAGGGAGGGGGATCTCTTCAGCAACTGCGAAAAATCACGCTCCACTGCCGAGCCGCGATAGAAGAGAAACGCGCCCCTCTTTTGCTCCTGCTCCGGGAGCAAGAGCAGGGCAAGCGCCTCCGGGTGCGCGTCGGACCATTTTCGAGCCGCAGCGGTCACCAGCTCCTTCGGAACTCCGGGAACCACTGCGGAAAACAGAGGAATATGCGCGGCGGAAGCCCGCTCCCACGGGAGAGACAGCATCTGCGCAGCCCGTTCCAGTGTCTTGACGAGCGCGGCATTCTCCTCCCGGAGGCCCGAGAAAACGTCTTCGAGGCGCCCGAGCGGACACCCCACGCTCCGCACCAGGCGGCGCGCGGCCTGGCTGTACTCGTTCCGCAGTTTTCCGCCGTTCGCGACGAACTTGACCTCCCACTCGGGAGAGGCGCCGCGAAAGCCCGTCACGAAAAGGTCCCCGACTTCACCGGTGGCGGCGACGTGCGACCCGGAACAGGCGATGGTATCGAACTCCGGAATACGCACCACACGAACCGTTTCGTCCGCGATCCTCCCCCAGTTGCCTTTGATGTCGGGAAGCTGTTCCGCCTCCTCTTTTTTCAGGAAGAGCGTCTCCACCGGGAGATTCCGTGCGACGATCCCGTTCGCCTCGTCTTCGGCTGCAAAGAGCATGCTCCATGCGACTTCTCCGGGAAACGTCATGTACACGGTGCTCTCCTCTTCTCCTATTGCAACCTTATACACCCGAAGAGGCGGGTTCGCTCGTTCGAGCACCCTAGAAAGGATGTGTTCTCCGGTGTGCATACGGGAAAAGGCGTTCCGCACGTTCATATCGACCCGCTCTTCGAGACTGATTCCCGGAACCGGGACTCCTTGCACAAGCGTACCGGAGACGGCAAGCCCCTCTTCGTGCTTCTCGCACTCGGAAACATCGAAAAGAAATCCGTCGCCCGACAGTTTCCCCTTATCGCCGGGCTGACCTCCGCCGGCCGGGCGGAAGCCGCTCCCGCAGAGCAGCAGGGAGTAGCGTTTTTTCTTTTCGTCGGCGGAAAGCACGCGCGAGAGGATCGTAGTGGACATCGTGGATTGTCGCTTCCTTTCGTACAGAAAGTATGCGGGGCGTTTCCGCGGGGTACGAAGAAAGCCGGGAAGAATTCCCGGCTTCGATTGTGTGCTATGGCGCGCCTGTGGCGATTCGAACGCCAGACCCTCGGCTCCGGAGGCCGATACTCTATCCGCTGAGCTACAGGCGCGGATGCCGCCCCGAAAGGCGAAGCCTATTCTACCCTTGAAAGATGACGGCGTCAAGGCTTGCGGAGTTGTTAGAAAATTCGAGGCGTGGCCGATGCTCAAAGCGAAAAAGAGCTACAGCCGATGCTCGAAATTCGCCCTCTCTCGAATGTCGAAGTTGACATTCAAGGGAGGGTTTGCCATGAAAAGAGTCGCTATTATTGACATTCGCCGAAAGGCCCCGAAAACATGGGAGAACGCCCTCGATGGGTTCACTCTGCTCAGGAGGTCGCAAGGAGCAGCCGAGCGGACCATTCTCGACTACGAGCGTTCCGTCACGCTCTTCTTCCGCCGCTTCCCCACGGCGTGGAGTTCGACATGCCGAGACTGCTTCCTGAGACACATGTCACAGGAAATGTCGCCGTCAACGTACAACATCAGACTGAAAGCGTTTCGCCCCTTCTTCGAGTACTGCGTCAATGAAGGAGCGTTCTCGTCCAGTCCCGCCGAGGGCTTGAAGTACCGGAGAGCCGAGCCTCGCATCGTCGATCATTCGATGGATGATATAAGGAAGATACTCGACGCCATGGGAGCGGAGACGTTCGCCACCCTCAGGGATTCGGCGCTTCTGCTTCTTCAGTTGGATAGCGGAATAAGGCCCTCCGAGGCGTTGCAGCTACGCCCGTCGGATATGAACGTCTCCGACAGGAGCGCCATTGTCCGCGCCGCCATAGCGAAAACCCGTAAGGGAAGAAGGGTGTTCTTCTCCGAGCATACCGCCGCCGTTCTGCAAAAACTCGTTGACGTTCGCCCGGAAGAATGGGGCGCCGATACCCCGATCTTCTGCACAGCCTACGGCACGCAATGGAGCACGCACGCATGGAGCGTCAACCTGAGACGGTACGCCGAGAAAGCCGGGCTGAAACGCTTCTCCGCATACGATCTTCGTCATAAGCACGCGCTCGAATATCTGAGAAATGGAGGTGACATTATGACGCTTTCTGCCGGAATGGGACATTCGAGCCTCGAAACGACGCAAGGCTATCTCGCTCTTGCGAGTTCGGACATTCGGCGTGTGCATGAGAAGGCTTCTCCGGTTCAAGGACTTTTCCCCGAGAAGTCCAAGCGGACGCGAGCCGGGAAGCTGTAGAGCCCTCTAAGAGCGCCCCAAGGGAGAAGGGGATGCTTATACACACATCCTCTTGCGGGATTTCATTCATTGTAGGGCCGCTCAGAGCGGCCAGGAAGGAGATGCGGATATGAAGGTTATCGCCGATCTGTGTACTGCAATGGCAATAGGAGAGGTTGACGGCGTGATGCTGTTCGTCAATCGGAGGGGGGAATTCTATTTAAGATGGTACGTCGAGGAAGGTTCTTTCTGGAAGTTCCAAGAGGTTAGCCGAGAGGATGCCCTCGCGTGGTGCAGAGAGAAGAGCTTGCCCGAATGGGACTATCGCCCGCTGTTCGGTTTGTGGGACGAGGAGTAGGACGATGAGCCGCATACGCCTTGCCGCTACGAGCGTTGATTATTCCATCGTCCACCTTGTGGGAGCGCTCCACCGAAGCACCCTTGCCGAAGATGTTGTCATGCAGATGTCGGATGATTCACGGATAGAACTACTGCGCAACGGAAGTCTGCGCTTCGACCGGAAACCGGGAGAGCGGGGAGCCGTCTGCACCCAGGTTCTGGATAGACTGCACACAATGGGCGTTTTGGATTCCCCCAAGGGAGAGATATAATCTCATCGGGAGGGAGGCGATACGCAATGAACATCACCAATCTCGAAATGCTTCAGGTTACACTCGACTACTGGAAGGGATACTACCCCGAGCGCGTAAAGAAACTCGGAGAGGCGCGTGTCATGCGGGAGGCCAAGGCGTGCGTCAAGCTCACACTGAAAGAGATGGAGGCGATCATGGTGATCGCCCCAGGCATGACACGGTACGAGGCATGGACGGAGGCGCGGAATCTCTTCTGCTTCCAACCACCACCCAAAAAATAGAGAGCAACGAGACGAGACTTCGGAGGGGCTAAGTAGTCCCTAGCTCCTCCTCGCTCAAAAGGCTTCTGCGTGACGGTGAGTTCCTTGGCTTCGGACTTTGTTACTTCGAGAACTTGTGACATTTCCAAAAGTGTTTCTGCATTCTCTACAATTTGAACACGTATCCTGCCGACAGTCTTATTCGTCACACACGCCATTCCCGCTACTTCGGTATCCGTGATGTTCTTCAACGACCGCCCTTCCTCGATGAGCCAACGGAAAGCCATCTCCACCGCCCGGCGTTTGTCGGCGTTGGTGCGTCTCGCTCCGTGCGTGGCGTTCGAGCGCATGGAGTTCAACTGAGCATCGCGTTTGGTCCCCTGCCGTACTTCGGCTTCGATCTCTTGTTCTCTAACTTGTCGAGCCGCGTACAATCACGCGCAACATCTGCTGGAGCGGCGCGAGATGATGCGGTGGTGGGGGGAGTGGTGCGAGGGATTGATGAGGTGAGGGGGGGAAGGTCCCCCCTTTTTTCATTTCGTCGTCATTACGTTGAATCCGAAATATCCTTCTTCCGCTGTTGTTACAACCATGAGTCGCCATTCGTACGGAATGCCCTTGTCTAGATTCTTCATTGTTACTTTCCCGTTTTTGGCGGCATTTCCAGTAAAGGTTTCTTTGTGGACAACCCATAATGCGGGATGTACGAGGACGAACGTCACGCTCTTCACGTCATCCCACGACTGCAATTTCCACGAAAACGTGGCGGATTCCGGGCTTATCAGACTGCCGTTCTCCGGAGATATGTGCAGCAAAGACACCCTGTTCGACGCCAGCGCAAGAGATGTGCATGTTACGAGAAGTACCGCTGCAAGCAAAAACCGTTTCATATCAAATCCCCTCCTTCGAAAATATACAGGTAGACAAGTCCATGCTCGTTGTCATTTATGATCCAGATTGATTCTAAACCCAGAGTATAATTTCGTCCAGAATTAACTCAGAAAAAAATCAAAAATTTTTTCCGCTGCAAAATTTCCTCTGGACAGATATATATATCATTCACCCCAGAAAAGTACGCCCCCCCTACCCCCTCCACACCCCCCCGTGCGCACATAGCAAAAGAGGGGGCTTTCCGCGCCCCCTCTTCGCGCTCTTCCTGCTTTAGCTGGCCTTCTGCGCCCACCTGCGTATCGCGGCGAACACACGCGCCTCGTCGTTCACCTTGGCATAGAATCGAAACGCCTTGTACTCTTCCCGCTCCTTGCCTCGCACGTACCCCGGCATACCCGGATACGGCGCAACAGGAAAGGCTTCTCCATCCCGAACGACGATCTGCGAGCCGTCGCTGAACATCGCGCCCCGCTCGCTGCATCGCGGCATGAAGGAGGATACCGGCTCCACCCTTCTTGCGGGGCGAAAGGTTTTGACGTCGCTCTCGTCGAAGACGCGGCGCACGGCCTCGTCGATGGAGTACCGTATCAAACGGGATGCCGTATCGCTCAAATCCCAGGTGATCGTGATGCCGTTTGCGAAGTGATGTACCTCGAAGTTCCCGCCGCCGTGTAGATGATTCCGCTTGTGATGTGCTATCATTGTGTTGCTCCTTTCTTCCGTGGAGGATTGTGAGTATGAAGGCGCTCATCTCTGAGGGGGGATAGCGCCTTCATTCTTATACTTGCCGCGTACCCTTTTGAGCCAGTTCTTCGATTGCCGATTCCGGTACTCTCCAACTTCTCCCGAGCTTCACGCCTCGCACCTTGCCCGCTCGCAGCCAGTCCAGCAAGGTTTTAGGAGCAATCGAAAGAAGTTCCGCAGCCTCCTGTACCGTATGCAACTTCTCCGCCGTCAATAGCACACCTCCTTTCTAGACCGCATTTTCGAGAACATACCGGACGCTGCTTGCGTACCAAGCCCCGCCTCTCTTCGACGGAACACCATCGCCGTTCAGCGTGTCCGCTATGGCCCGGAGAGTAGCCCCGTTTTCCCTCATGTCCCGCATACGCTCGATGATGCTCTGCTCCTCCGGGTTCGCGTACAGATCATCTCCGAGGCGATCCTGTCCGAAGGGCGTACTGCCGTACGCCTTACCATGCGCTTTCTTATGAGCAAGGGCCGAGCGCGTCCTCTCGCTGATGAGGTTCTTTTCCAGTTCCGCAAAGGCCGCCGTCATGGTGAACAGGAGTTTTCCCATAGGTGAAGCCGTATTCATTGCCTGTCCCCCGATCAAATCCACGACATGAAAGGCCGCGCCGATCCTGTCCCATCGCTCCGTCACCGTCAATGCGTCGGACGCAGAGCGGAAACATCTGTCCAATTTCCAGCAGATGATGTTCCGCACCTCGCCGCGCTCCACCATCTCGACCAGCTTTTCACCTTGGGGCCTCTCTCCGAGAGGAACGCCCCCGGAGACGCCCGTCTCCACCAGCACCGCTACCACATCCAAGCCGTTGGCGTGCGCATAGCTTTGAAGGCGTTCAATCTGTGCTTCCAGAGAAACACCGTGCTCCGCCTGTTCAAGCGTGGATACCCTCGCGTACAACACCGCTGTATTCTCGCCGCCGATCTTCGCCTTCTTCTTCGCCATGCCGCCGCCCCCTCTTGGATGTGAAGCTCGAAGGGTATCATTCCTATACGCTCCTGTCAATACCTATAAAGCCAAAATATTACCTTTTAATTCTTCTTGTACAAGCCCGTTCGGGTTTGTACAAGGAATGCCCCCTTTTCGGCGCTCACAGGAAGTATGCTTTTCGTTGTCTGATAAGGATTGCCTATCGCTTTTCGGGAGTAGCCTTCGGAAAGTCCTATGGGAAGAGCACCGCAAGGGGATGAGAGAATACAAAATCTCCCGATGGGGTAGTCAGAGGGGCCAGACAGGCCCAACCGAAGCCCTCATCGGGAGAAAGGCATCCACTCGTGCTGTCGCTATCGGGCTCCAATTGCCCCTGGGCAGCGCCGAGCGGATGCTTGGTGCGCATAGCCTATCAGGATGAGCCGCGCCTGTCAATCGCCCCCTGCATGAGACGCGATGGAAACAGGCGACTGGCGTTTCGCTACGGTGCAGGGGATGGTAAAGTTTACCACCCCCGCACCGGCATGCACTGTCTGTCTTTTCAGTCCGCAGTTCTGCCTAGTCCTCGATCTCACGCAACAGAGCGCGGCGTGATGCAGGATCGAAGAGGAATCCAACGACCTCGATGGTGCTGTCCACCGACAGCCGCTCCGTGAAGTCAGCCTCGCTTTTCCCGAGCAGTTCGGCCGCCTTGAGCCGATGCTGCATCTCCTGATTCTCGTCGAGCATCGTCCGCGTCCAAAATTCTTGGCGCTGTTCCCTCGAAGCGATAAGGGGGTTCAGCCGCTCCTGCTCGCGCTCTCTTAATGCTTGTTTAATGTCTACTTGAGTCAACAGGCGCTGTCCGATTGCGCGGCATGTCCGTTCGCTGTATCCTGCTTGCCGAGCGGCTTCGGCTGCATTCCCGGTGTATGCCTGTACGAAAGCGCACTGTCTTAAAGTAAGCTCTCCCATGCTATCCACCTCCTTACCAAGACTCTTCTCCAACCATACCAGACTCGTTATTTGTGGTATCTCCATCTGCGTCCAGACCAGATACGCCGCCATCGTTCCCGCCCAAACCGCCGTCTCCCCCCTCGCCCGAGCGACCGGCAAGCTCGTTGGCTATTTCCCGAGCGCGCTCCTGCCTGTCCACGAGCGCGGAAAGCTGTTCGCCCAGAGATTTGTCCTTATTCCGGGCATCGAAGCTGCTCCAACCGAGTTTTTCTTGCAGCCCGCCCAAATCCAGACCGCTCATCGCCTTCGCAGCCTCGAAAGCGCTATCCGGCAATCCGCTCAGAAGCGATCCGTACAGGTTCGCCCGCGCCGTGTCCATGTTCCGGTTGGCAAGCTGGTTGATACCGGGGTTCGATTCACTGAGCAGAGCTTGGAGTAATCCGTTGACGGTGCTCATCGGCGCTTTCGGACTGAACGCGCTTTTCGCCGTGCTGTCGAGCAGAGCGCCCATCAAGGACGCGGCCTGCTTCTGCCTGTTCGTCATGGTATCAAGAGGCGTTCCGGCTTTTGCCAGCGCGTCCGCGAACTGGCTTATCGCCGCCGGCGCGCCCCAAGTCCCGTCGGCTCTCTTCCCCCACGTCCCGAAGCTCACATCCGGGTTCGCCAGCGCGTTCAGCACCCCCGCAATCGTCGCACGCTCGTTCACGATGTTGTTGAACGTCGGGTTGTCCCACGTGTTCGGATACCCGGCGAGCGTCCCCGCCATCATCCCCTTCACGTTCGGCGTGCCGGGCTTGCCGCCGAAGAGGGCATTACTCAACTGCCCCAGAATCCCCGTATCCTTCTTCGCTGCGGCTGCCGTCGCAGGATCGGAGTATCCCAGCGCTTTCCCTATCTCCGCGAGCGCCGTGTCCTTGTTTATCCCGAGCGCGTCGGCGATGTCCCCTATCGCGTTCTTTCCGGAAGACGAACCGTATGTCGAAAGCGACCCGTTCAGCATCCCCGAAAGCAACCCGCCGAGACCGCCCCGCATGTTCCCGAGCATCGACGCGGCGTCCTTCCAGCCGAGATTCCCGCCGAACCACTGCCCTTCTTTCTTGCCGGGATAGCTTTCTCTCCCCATGAACTCGGGATCGCGCATATCGACGAAACCGTCGGAGGCGACTCTATCGCCGCCGCCCTCGGAGATGATTTCCTCCAACACCTTCTCGACGGGCTTCTCCTCTTCCAACTCTTCCTCTTCTTCGACGACCGGCGGCTTGTATCTTCTCCACCAATCGTCGGCAAAGCGGAAGTCGGGCCGATAATCCGCCGTCGCAAGCGGCGTTCTGTCGTCGATGATCGGGTTGTGCCCGTAGTACCCAACCTGCCGTTTCCATTCGTCGGAGAACGGGTTGTCGCTCGCATGGAGCGGATTCACACCCTGGGCTATCGCGTTTGAATAAATCGACGCGAGAACATCAGTAAGTCCAGCACTCATTCAAATTCACCTCTCTCGTAAAAATCTCTTGCCGCTTCCAATAGTTCGATGTTCAAATGCCCCGCAACCAAATGTCCATGCCTACCCACCCCCGTTCACTCCGTATCGTTCTTCCAACGCGGCCAGCAGTGCCGGGTTCAGGCGCACCCCAAGAGGAGAAGAATCATCCTCGCGCTCACGGACTATGCTCTCGCCCTCCGCGTTCTCCCGGACTACGCCCTCGTCCGAAGCGATGTAAAGCCCCCTCTTCGGACTACGCAGCACCCCATCCCGCACCATCGACAGCACCAGATTCTTGATCGTCAGCCTGTTCCGCCCTAGTCTATCGGCAATCTCTCGTATGCTCGTCGGGGCCGCAGCCCGGCGCACGTCGTCGAGGATAGCCCGTCGCGCCTCGCTCAGAGGAGGGGTTGCCCCCTCCTCGAACGAGCGTCCGCAGTGCGGACACCTCACCTCCCAAACTCCTTCATCAATCTCGCGCACATCCCGCGCTCGTCGGCCTCGTCGGGATGAGTTAGCCAGCCCTGACACATCACGCCCCTGCACCGCTTTCCGCTCAACGGGCAGAAGAGGCTTTCCGCGTCCGATGTATGCAGCCAGTCGTTCATCGCCAGTCACCTTCGATCCGGGGGAAAGGTTCGCCGTGATCCTGTTTCCATTCTTCGAGCGCGGCCTGTTTGATTTTTTCGCGGGCCGCCTTTGCTCCTTCGAGCCCTCCGAAGAAGGCGGTTTCATACGTGGAACATGGAAGGTGCGGAGCCCAATACACCTCGAAGAGAGGCGGGTTCCAGTCGGGGTACAGGCGCTTCCTCACACGGTGCTCCAACTTTCTGAACGCCTCGACCTCGCGCTCCCGCCTGATGAACTCCGTCACGAGCGCGTGCAAGTCCATCACATCCTGCGGAGTGTGCTTCGAGCGTTTGAAGCAGCAGGCGAACAAGTCCTTCACCACCTGATCGACGCTCGCCGTCCGCACGTTGAAGCCCTCGAAGATGTCCGCGAAACCGCCTTTGTCCGAAGAGAGAATTCCGCCGCTGTTCATCGTCCAAACCCCGAGCTTCATATCGCCACCTCGCCCATACCGCTGAGAATCAAGTCGAACTCCTCAAGATTCCCGCAAGGGGAAAGAGAATCATCATCTGCGTAAACGGTGTAAACGCCGTAAACGCTATCGTCTAAACCGTTGGTATCACTGGGATTGATAGCGTTTACGGGAGCGTTTACGGTACCCGTTTCAGCGTAAACGCTTACACTGTTTACACCGTTTACGCTGTTTATGCTGTTTATGCTGTTTATACCGTTTACGCTGTTTACGGCGTTATCGTCGTCCGATTCTTCTCTTTGCGGTATGAAGTATTTCCCGTCCGAAGTAACGGCGACAAGCCCGGCCTGTTTCATCTTCATTAAAAGAACTCGCACCGTGCTGTCCTTCCCGCCCGTATCCAACGCTATGTACTTCGGCGTTACCGGTTCCTTCGCCCGTGCGATGGATGAGATTATTAGTCTCCTTGAGGTGCTCTGCATCATCTCCTTTGCATTGCCGCTGAACTCCCAACCGGGAGCCAGCCATTTCAGGCCGATATCCGAATCGTCCTCAAGATCGCGCCCGCTCCGCTTCAGGATGCCCACCTCAGCCGCCCGCTCTCGTTCGATTGCGAGAAGCCCGTCAACTGTTGCGGAAAGTCCCATGCTGCCGGAAAGAGATTCCAGCCAGTCGCCTTCCCGGGCGCCGCCTTTTTTCAAATGGTGCACCAAAAGGATGGAACATTCGTGCTTGTCGGCAATGCGCTTTACTTCGGCGACAATGCGGACGTCGCTTTCGTATGCGTTCTCGCCCCGCTTCGCCTGCGCAATCGGCTTCGTTCGCCCCCATGTGTCGATGATCACGAGCCGGTACCCATTCTCGGATATCTCCTCGTCCAGCACGGCGAGCCCGTTCGCGTCGAGGCGCGGGAACTCCGTCATCATGTCCAGATTCGGCGGGATATGCCGCAGATCGGGTACCATCTGAATCATGCGCTTGCGAAGTCGGCTTCCCGTATCTTCCAGCGAGAGAAGCAGTACCCGCCCTTTGGTGGTACGCTGTCCGAGGAAGGGTACCCCCTGCGCAACGGCAAGAGCCGCTTGCAGAACAAAGTAACTCTTGCCCACCTTCGGAGGGCTTGCCAGCACGCTGAGCCCTTCGGGGACAAGCTGTTCGACTGCCCATGTCGAAATACGAATATCGGCGTTGTACAAATCGACGGCGTTGATCTTCTTGAGACGGACTTTCGTCTCCACGGGCTTTTCCTTCTTGCGGCGGGCTTGCCATTGATCTTGGAACATGCCTTTCGTGATCTCGATACCGTGCTGGTGCGCACAATCGTTCCAGTCGAAATGTCCGGGCACGCCCTCCGGGAGCGAAACGACGCACGCCCCCGCCAGCGCCGCCTCGTCTCCCGCCTTCGCCCCCGCAGCGTCGGCGTCCGGGCACGCGCCTATCTCCCTGCCTGGGAAAACTCTTCCGAGCACGCGCACCGTCTTCGGAAGATTCGCCGCCCCGAACGACGCCGCCACGGGCCAACCTGTCAGCGCGTGAAGCGTCGCCGCCGTGGAGAAGCCTTCGGCGCACAGAATCGGCGTGTCCTCCGTCGTATCTCCGCAAAGGAAGAATGCTCCATCCTTCGGGCCGTAATGCCTTTTCGTTCCGTCGGGGCCGATCCTTTCGACGGACACTACTTCGCCGTTCTCGTTCCATCCGGGAACAAGCAGAAGCCCGTCGGACGTTACCCTGCACCCGGCTGGGGCGATTCCCTTTCTGGCGCAGTACGGATGCTCAGTCGCGGAGCGCGCCCTCTCCCACAAACGCCGGGGCGCGTCGGACGATTCCCGCGAGGGGGAAGGAGCACTGGGAACAGAGTTCTCCGTCCACGGTTCGGCACCGTCCCAAACGTCAAGGCCGTTTTCGTGACAGAAGAATTTCACCTGCCCACCTTTGTCGCCGAAATCGTTGTACTTGCCGCCGTCCTTGTTCGTGAAGGAGAGAGAGGCGTTCGTATCGCCTCGAAGATGATTTTTGCAGAGATATTGAGATCCACCCTCCGAGAATCGCCCGCCGGGAAAATGGTACAGGCACCAGTCGCGGAACTGCATCAGCGGACACCCCCTTCGAGCGGGAGCGTCATCTGTTCTTCGTCGCAGTCGATGAAGCGCGGACAATCGGCGTCGATGTAATACAGCTTGAATCTGCCGGGAAGGATTGTGGATTGCACGTTCCAGCCATGCCTGCGGATGTTGTGGATTCTCGCGCCGAGTCGCCAGCACTGTTCCTGTGCAGCCTGGGGTTGGGAAATTCTTTCACCGTCGAGAAGACGGTTCAGAATGGCGTGCTCTTGGCGGGAGAGGGGCTTGAGATTGCTCATCATCGCAGCCCTCCAAGCCCGCGCACGTGCTGCTCAATGGGCGAACGAGCAAAGCCCGTCACGGCACGGATGGCGCGGATTATCGACGCCGCACGTGGACAGCGGGGTAGATCGTCGTCGGGATCGTCGCCTCCCGCGTCGTCTTCGGTGCGGTGCACGCTCGCCGCCTCCGCGCTCGATGCCGTGAATACGCGAAGCACCGGACGCACCACGCGGGCAACATGCCCGATGGTATGCCGCAACACCTGTCGCACGGCGAAGTGCGCCGAGAAGTACACCCTCGCCTTCCGCTGTAACTGCATCATCTCCCGGTTGAGTCTGCGTCGAATCGCGCTCATCAGAGCGCGGCGATCCTCTTCGGCCTGCTCCTCCGCAATCTCGAACATCTGTCCGAGCAACCCGCCCCCAAGGAGGAAGGAATCTTCCTCTTCCCTTGCGGTGCAAGGTTCTTGCTTAATCCCTACTGATATGGTATGATATCCCATAGTGATTCAAAACTCCCTTCTTCTTCCGCCCGTCATGCCGAGACGGGCTTTTATTATTGCTCACTCCGCCTTTCGCGCAAGGCCGTTCACATCGAAAAAACCAGTCTCATCTCCGCCGAGTTCCCCGAGAATCGCAGCCCTCTGTCGTGCGTTGCCAACGATGCGCCCGCACTCGATGCCACTGAGGATGGAATAGTGAAGTCCGATCTTCTGGGCCATGTCCTTCTGTTGAAGTCCTCTCCGCAGCCGCGCTATCTTGAGTTCCGTTGTCATGTGATTCACCTCCTTCATGCTCGAATTTTCGATACTGTTACCCCCGCCGGTGTTTCTTCTGCCTTCTGGCCCACGGTGCGGATTTCATATTCGATAATCGCGGGATGTTTTGCTGCCTATCCGCACTCCACTTGCAGGTGGCCAGTTGACGCATTGTAAGCATTATCGCACGAAGTACACAATTTCGTCAAGCGACGTATCACGATTTTTATTAAGCTGCCTATCGTCTGACTAACACTACCGCACCTTGCGGTGCAAGAACTCCAACGCCTCTAGACAAACATGTTGAGGTTATGAAAGTCCGTGCTTGTAGCACCCTTTGAAAAGTCGCAGCTTGACGGCATTTTACGGATGGTGTACTTTGCGAGCAGTCGATGCGCACAAAAAAACGCCCCCGAGAGGAGCGTCCGAAACTTGACATTCGAGAGATGGGCGAAAAAGGGGTTACTCCGCGTCCGATACATAAAAAAGGCTCCCCTTGTCGGAGAGCCCTTACATTCAGTGATTGCAACGGTTTGTGTGTTCGGTGCGAATCTTTCCGGCTCCGGAGGCCGATACTCTATCCGCTGAGCTACAGGCGCGGATGCCGCCCCGAAAGGCGAAGCCTATTCTACCCTTGAAAGATGACGGCGTCAAGGCTTGCGGAGTTGTTAGAAAATTCGAGGCGTGGCCGATGCTCAAAGCGGGGAAGCTCTCTAGTCGATGCTCGGACTTTTTTTCCCGAGGAGGAGACAGTGTGAAACAAACTTCCACATCTCCGCCAGGGACTCCTTTTCAGCGCCTGAACGTGACGATGGTGACCCCGAAGCCTCCCTCGCCGACATCGCCGAGACGGTAGGATTCCACGTACTTCAGCGAGGCGCAGAGCGCGTGGATCTCTCTGCGGAGGATCCCCTCGCCTCGCCCGTGGATCACGGTGACGCTCGAATGACCGCGGCGCAGGGCCTGATCAAGGTAGCGTTCGACGAGGGGGAGCGCCTCCTGAACGTTCATTCCCCGGACCATGACGGACGAGGGAACCGTTTCCGGCGTCTCCATCACGGTATTATGCGGCATGGACGCCCCCTTTGGTTTCTTTTCCGTCTTAACCAGCTTTTTTACGTTGACGTCCATCTTGATCGCGCCGACGCGCAGAATGGCTTTCTCGCCCTGGAGCATCTCGATGACGCCCACATAGTCCGTTCCGACTATCTGCGCGGGCGTCCCGACGGCCGGGACAAATCCCTCCTGCCCTGCGGCGCTCTTGAGGGCTCGCCGCTCCTGGCGCTGCTCGATTTTTTTGCGTTCGCTCCTGACGCGCTCCGAAGACTCCGATATCGTCCGGTGCACCACCGACTTCGACGCGTCGTTGAGCGTGCGGAGAAGCTCTTTGCTGGACTCCTCGGCGCGTGCGAGCAGAGTTTCCGCCTTCCGTTCCGCTTCCGCGAGGATGCGGTCTTTTCTCGACTCCATTTCGAAAGAGAACTCCTGGTACTTCTTTCGCTCCTCCGCAAGCGTCCTGCGAAGCGAGCGCATCTCGTTCTCCTCCTTGTCGAGCCACGCCCTCCGCTCGTTCAGTTCGCCGATGAGTTCCTCGACCGGGACCTCTCGTTCGCTCAATACCGCGCGCGCCTTGTCGAGGACGGAAAGCGGCATTCCGTAGCGCTGTGCGATGAAGAGCGCGTTGCTCTTCCCCGGAACCCCGAGGAGCATTCTGTACGTAGGAGACAGCGTTTCCACGTCGAATTCCATGCTTGCCGTTTCCACGCCGGGAGCGGTGAGGGCGTACTGCTTGACGGGGTTGTGATGCGTCGTCGCAAGAGTAAGCCCCTTTTCCTTCGTCAGCGTGTCCAGCAGGGCGACTCCCAGCGCGGCTCCTTCCTGAGGGTCGGTGCCCGCGCCGAGTTCGTCGAGAAGGACGAGCGATGTTCTGTCGGCATTTTCCAGGATCGAGATGATGTTCTTCACATGCGCGCTGAAGGTGGACAGGTTTTGTTCTATGCTCTGTTCGTCTCCGATATCCGCATAGATGGCCCCGATATTCCCCACCCTGGAGTCCTCCTCCGCGGGAATGGGAAGGCCGCACCATGCAAGAAAGACGCAGACTCCGGCCGTCTTCAGAACGACGGTCTTGCCGCCTGTGTTCGGCCCCGTGATGACAAGGCTCCGGAATCCCTCGCCGCACTTGATGCTCACCGGAACAGCCTTTTCACCGAGAAGCGGGTGACGCGCCTCGTGCAGGGAGAAGAGCGTTTTCTCTTCGATCCGGGGAAGCTTCCAGCGTCGTTTGGAAATGACTTCAGCGGCGCCGAAGAAGAGGTCGAAATCGGCGAGCACATCCTGCGCGTCGAGAACGGGGCGCTCCCGCGCCATAATGTCCGCCGTCAGCTTACGAAGGATACGATGCTCCTCTTCCTCCTGATCGCGCAGCCGGAGGGCGAGCGTATTGTTGAGCGGCACCAGCACCGACGGCTCCATGTAGATGGAGCTTCCCGATCCGGATCTGTCGACCACGGTTCCAGGAAAGCGGTTGACGTACTCCTGCCGTACGAGGAAGACGAAGTGGCTGTTCCTATAGGCGAGCACTCTGTCCTGGAGCATCTGCGCGACGGAAGGGGTATCGAGAAGCGACTGCGCGGCGCGGCGGATTCGTCTGCGAAGCGAATCCACATCCTGCCGTATGGAGGCGAGCGCAGGGCTTGCGGTATCGTAGAGCACGCCGTTGTCGTCCAGGACGCCGAGAGCTTGCAGTTCAGCGGAGAAGTCCCTTAAACGGCGGAACGGCTGCTCGAACGCAGGAAAGGTTCCGCGATGCTTGCCGAGGATCTCCCTTGTGGCGTTGGCAAGCGCCAGAAGGCGCGAAACCGAAAGAAGCTCCTCGCCGGAGAGCATGCCCGAACGCTTCGCTCCCTGCAGCATGAAGGAGACGCAAACGGCCTTCGGGTTCCACGGCCACTCGCCGTTTCTGTCGCGTAACTCCATGTAGGAACGGAAGAGGTCGATCCGCTCAAGCAGGTTGCGGAGAGACGGCTGCGGTTTCAAGCGGTCGAGCGCGAAAAGCCCCAGCTCGCCCCGGACGGAGGATGCGAAGGTGTTCAGTATTTTGGGTATTTCGAGAATTCGCGAGACGTCTTCTTTAATTTCCATCCGAGGAACCTCCGTCCGCCTCTCCTCCGTTCCCCGGGAAGAGAGAGGGAAGGTTCAGCTCGGGCAGAGAGAAGTTCTCCGGAAAGATGTTCCACTCCCTCATTCGCGCCTGCACAACCGGCCAGGCGGCATGGGCTCCCCGCATCACGACGCTCTCCGACATCCATTCGGACGGAATGATCGGCGAGTAGGTGGTAATGCCGACATACAGGAAGAGGATCAGCGCGACGCCCTTGAGCGCTCCCGCGACCGCGCCGAGAATTCTGTCGACGAATGCGAGCGACGTGAATTTTAGAAAGGCGCGCACCATCTTGCACATAAGCGCCGCGCCCACGACTGCCGCGATATAGATGAGGGCCATCGCGGAGACGGACAGCAGCGCGCTCCCTCCCTGCGGCCAGATCTCCGCAAGTTTTTCGGCGAGAGGATCGGAGTACTTCCAGGCGAGGATGATTCCTCCTACCGTTCCAAGCAGTGAAAAGAACTCTCCGGAAAATCCGCGGAAGAGACCCCGGAGCACAAGCGTGATAACTATAAGCAACATTACGATATCAAAAACGGAAGCCACATTCATTGTTTTTCAAGCTCCTCCGAAAACACGTCTATTTTGGAGCGAATCTTTTCAAGGGTCCAGCCGAGCTGGAGACACAGGAGAAGAAGAATCTTCTCCTGGTCGAGGGTGTGCTCCAGCTCGCCGGTAAATTCGGCCATGAGCTTCGTTACCCGCATCAGACTCTCGTCGTCGAGAGATGTTCTGACGTGGTAGACGCTCCTGCCGACCTTGATCGTCACATCGCGAAGGGACGACGTCACCCTCTGGCGCTCCTTTCCCCTCCGGCGCCGGGTGCGGCGCCCGTCAGTTCGGGCATGAGGGTCGAAATACGATCATAGATAACCTTTAACTGAGCCTCTATCTGGTTCTTCTCTTTCTGGAGGGTGAGTTTCTCGCGTTCGAGCACCTCCAGCGTTCTTTGATTTTCCTTCCCTGCGCGGATGAGTTCGAGATCCTTCTCGGCGAATTTGCTTTTCAGATCGTCGACCTGGGCGCGAAGCTGATCCCGCTCCGCCCGCAGGGAGGAGACGGTCGAGCAGAGCTTGTCGACGAGATGTTCGATATTTCCGATCGCCGTCATTCCGATCGCCCCCTTACCGTAGCACGTATCCGCTCGCGGTCATTCTGGCGCGGACGAGTTCGTTCACATCGTCCACTTCTTCGTCGGTGAGCGTCCTGTCGTCGCGTTTGTACGAGAGAGAGAACGCGAGCCCCCGATGCCCCTCCGGAACTCCTTTGCCGGAGTACACATCGAAGAGGCGCACTTCCCCGAGGAGCCGGCCCCCCTCTTCGCGGATCAGTCCGGTCACCTTCTCCATAGGCTCCGTCAGAGGCACGAAGAGAGAGATGTCCCTGAACACCGGCGGGAACGAGGAGAGTTCTCTGAACGCCGGAAGCGCGGGCGATTCAAAGGGCTCGAGATCCAGTTCGAATGCGAAGAGCGGCGCGCAGTCAAGCTCCTTTTCGATCGACGGTTTCAGGCGGAGCAGATACCCGACCTGTTTCTCTCCGCTGTAGAGAATCGCGGTCTGGCCGCGATGCCCGAAATGTTCTTCGCCCTGGACAAAACGGAGGGAGACGCCGCGACTCTCGGCAAGGGCGAGTACATCCGCCTTGAGCGTGAAGAGGTCGTCCGCGTCGGCGGGGCCATAGGGAAGCCGAGGATCCTTTCCTCCGTAGGCCAGACCGCATATTCGCTCGACCTCCTCGTGCCCTCCCTCGTCGATGGGGAGGAAGACTCTGCCGAGTTCGAAAACGCGGATCGCCGTCTTCCATCCGGACGCCACGCTCTGTTCGACGCTCCGAAGAAGACCGGGGAGCAGGGTGGTTCGCATCCTCGACTGCTCCGCGCTCAGCGGGTTGGCCAGAGAAAGAGGCGCCGCCCGGCGGTCGGAGGGGGGAAGGCGCAGAAGATCGACGAACGAGGGGGAGAGGAAACTGTAGTTTACCAGCTCCACATACCCTCTTGAGAGAAGCGTTGAGCGAATTTCGCCTTTGAGGCGGGTCGTCGGGCCGATGTCGCCTCGTCCGTAGAGGGCTTGCGGAAGACGGGGCTTCAGCGTCTCGTTGTACCCGCGGATCCTGCCGACTTCTTCGATAAGATCCTCTTCGATGGAGATATCCGGGCGCCAAGAGGGGACGGAAAACGTCTTCGCTTCCGGCGTCGATGAAATCTCGGCGAGGCCGAGGCGCGAAAGAATGGCCGCCGCTTCCTCCATGTCCTCCGTAAGCAAAATTTTCTTCAGGCTGCTTCGCGTCAAAGAGACAGTCCGCTCTTCGGGCAGCTTCGTCGAGGCTCTGAGAACGGAATACCCGGCCTCCGCCGCTCCCCACTCCTCAAGAAGTGAAAAGATATACTGCAGCGACGTTTCGGTGATCTTGGCATCGACGATACGGGCATAACGGAAGGCCGCTTCGGAGGTAATGCCGAGCCTGCGGGAGGTTCGGCTTACACGGATGGCGTCGAAGATGGCGGACTCGAGGAAGACATTTCGAGTCGATTCGAGGATTTCGCTGTTCTCCCCGCCCATGACGCCGGCGATACCCACCGCGAGGCCGCCGCTCGTGATGAGCATATCGCCCGGTTCGAGTTTGTGGCTCTTCCCGTCGAGCGTTCTGGTTTCTTCTCCGGCGCGGGCCGAGCGCACCGTAATCTCCGGCGAAGCGAGACGTCCGGCATCGAAGGCGTGCGTCGGTTGCCCGAGCATCAGCATGGCGAGGTTGGTGGCGTCGACCATCGCGGATATCGGGCGCATTCCGAGCAACGTGAGCATGATCCGCGTCCGAAGCGGCGACGGGCCGCTCCTGAGTCCGGTAATCAGACCGAGGCAGTAGAGCGGACATCCATCGTCTTGAAGAGAGATCCCCCTGAATTCGACGGGCCATTGGGCGTTTTTCCCGTTCGCGGGAAACGAGGCGAGGTCCTTTTTCCACCGTGCTTCGGGAAACAGGGCGAAGACCTCGCGGGCCACGCCGAGCATGCTCAGCAGATCGCCCCGGTTCGGCGTCACGGAGAGGTCGAGAATGGCGTCGTCAAGCCCAAGCAGCCGTTTAACGTCCTCGCCGGGCGCCGTCTCCGAGGGCAGACGAAGGATACCGAATTCGTCCGCCGCCTCCGGTATCCCCAGTTCCGCCGCGGAGAGCAGCATTCCGCAGCTCTCGACGCCGTCGAAATCGCGGACGCCGAGAACGGCCCCGTCGGCGAGCACGGCGCCGGGACGTCCCCAGGGGACGATATCCCCGGCGGAGAGATTCGGGGCCGCCGTCACGACGAGAGCGCTTCCCGCGCAGTCGTGTACGGAGGCGACAAAAAGGTTTTCTTTGAGGGGGTGTCTTTCCATTTTTTCGATCCGGGCGGAACGCACATCCTTGAGCAGAGCGCAGGGGTAGTCGACGGATTCGACTTCGCATCCCGTGAGCGTCAGTCGCTCCGCGACCTCTTGCAGCGATGCGGGAATCGTCAGTATGTCGTTCAGCAGGTTCCAGGAAATCAGCATGAGAAACGCCTCCCCGAGAGAAGATAGGGCACGTTGCCTTCAAAGAGCACGCGCAGGTCGGTCAATCCGTATTTGAGCATGGCGATGCGGTCGAGGCCTATCCCCCATGCGAAGCCGTTGTACACCGAGGGGTCGATGCCTCCGTATCGGATGACGTTTGGGTGAACCATGCCTAGTCCCGCCACTTCGAGCCAGCCCGTTCCCTTGCATATTCTGCACGAGGGGTTCTTGCCTGAGCACTCGACGCACTCGATGTCGAGTTCGAGAGAGGGTTCCGTGAAGGGGAAGTAACTCGCGCGGTAGCGGGCTTTGAGGGGGCGGGAGAAGATCGCCGCCATGAGCGCTTCGAGGCACCCTTTCATATCGGCCACGGAGATGTCCTTCTCGACGAGCAGTCCTTCGAGCTGATTGAACATGGGCGAGTGCGTAGGGTCGCTGTCGCGCCTGTACACCTTGCCGGGGCAGACGATCCGGATCGGCGCGCCGTGTCGGAGCATCGCCCTGATCTGCACGGGCGACGTGTGCGTCCGCAGGAGCTTGCCGTCCGGAAAATAGAAGGTATCCGCCATGTCCCTCGCAGGGTGGGATGCCGGGATGTTGAGCGCCTCGAAATTGTGGAAGTCGTCCTCTATCTCGGGACCGAGCGCTACGGAAAAACCGAGTCCCGCAAGAATTTCCACCACATCCTGCGTCAACTGGGCGACCGGATGGATCCCTCCCGTGCTCCTCCCCCGGGGAGGAAGCGTTACGTCGATGCGGTGCGTTCTCTCCGCGACATCAGATTCCTTTTCTTCAAGCTCTCTTTTCTTCCCTTCGAGAATCTCCTCCATACGGTCGCGGAGGGAGTTGACTGCCTGACCGACAACGGGGCGCTCCTCGGGTGAAAGGGAGCCGAGCGTCTTCAAAAAGGAGGTCACGGCGCCCTTCTTACCGAGAAAAGCGACCTTTACCTGCTGCAGTTCCTCGGAAGAAGCTAATGATGCGATCTGTTCCAAAAAATTAAGTTCGATTCCTTCCAGTTCAGTGCGGATGGACGTCACGTGCCGTTCTCCTCCTTCTCGTTCATTTCGGAATACTCCTCCTCCACACGGCCTTCTGCGGCATATCCCCCGCATCGACGAACCGGACCGTGGCGGGAAAAGCGCTGCGTCTTCAGTCGAAAAGAAGGAAAAGAGCACTCTTCTTCGTGCGAAAATTCTACTCCGGAGTGGATTATATCACCACTCCCGCCGCCGCTCCACATGCAAAGAAAAAGGGTTCCCGCCGCGACCCGGCGGCAGGAACCCCGAAATGGCATCATTGTGAAGGTCGGCGGCTCCGCAGTGCTGCGCAGAGCGTTATACGCCCTCCGAACGCTCCGGAATGCTTACTTGCCCAGCGCGTTTTTCGCCTGCGCCGTGAGCTGAGTGAACGCCGCCATATCGTTGATCGCCAGCTCGGAAAGCATCTTTCTATTGATGACGATTCCCGACTTTTTCAGACCGTTCATGAAGGAGCTGTAGGACATTCCGCAGGATCTGGTCGCAGCGTTGATTCTGGTGATCCACAGGCGGCGGAAATCCCTCTTCTTCCGTTTTCTATCGACATACGCCCTTGAAAGGGAGTGAAGATAGGCCTCTCTCGCTCTCCGATACACGTTCTTCTTTCGTCCCCAGTACCCTTTGGTTATCGAAAAAAGTTTTTTTCTTTTTTTATCGCTTGCGCTACCACCTTTGACGCGGGGCATCGCACGTCACCTCTTTCATAAATTGAACTTGTTCTCAGTTGTACGGGAGAAGCTTCTTCAGGCTCTCGATTCGAGTAGCGTCGACATACCCTGTTTTGCGCAGCTTGCGAAGGCGGGCGGGTCCCTTCACCGTAAGATGATGACCTCTTCCCACCCTGCGGTAGGAGAGCTTCCCGGTTCCAGTGAACGAAAATCTCTTTTTGGCTCCCGAATGGGATTTGAGCTTTGGCATTTGAGCATTCCTCCTTCCTCGGATATTCTTCAAGATAAAAGCCCGCCGCAGTTCGCGACAGGCGAATTGAACGTCATCGCAATATACGCTTTCAGACTGTACTTATTCCGTAGGCGATCGGCTTTCCGCTGCAGCTCCGTTTTCCTTCGCATCCGGAGCTTTTTTGACGGCTTTCGGGGCATCGTTTTTCACAGGAGGCTTGGTGACCGGCTTGACCTGCCCCTGGGGCAGCGGAGTCATCATGATCCGCATGTACCTGCCCTCCATGCGAGGCGCACCCTCGCTTTTGCCGAGACCGTCGCAATCGCGTATCACGCGCGCGAGCACCTCTTCGCCCTTGTCAAGGAAGGACATCTCTCTCCCGCGGAAAAAAACCGAGACTTTAACTCTGTGTCCATCCTCAAGGAAACTTTTGATCGCCCTGACTTTGAAATCGTAGTCGTGTTCGTCGATCTTCGGACGCATCTTCATTTCTTTCAGCGTCTGGACTTTTTGTTTCTTCCGAGCGTCTTTTTCTTTTTTCTGCAACTGATACCGGTACTTTCCATAATCGAGGATCCTGCACACGGGGGGTGTCGCTTGCGGCGCAACCTCCACCAGATCAAGCATTCGCTCTTCGGCCATCCGGATGCCTTCGGCGGTGGGCAGGGTACCCAGCTTGACGCCGTTTTCGTCGATGATCAGGACTTCTCGTGCGGAAATTTCCCGGTTCACTCGGGGATCTCCATCGTCTTTTCTTGTTACTATAGCCTTTCACCTCCAGTAAAAATATAAAAAAGGCCGGTGGAAAACCACCGGCCCCGCATACGCGAAGACTTTTCTTCAAACCAGGCGAATAAACGCTTCGCAAGGTGAGAGGGTGGCCCCTCTTCTTTTCGATATTTTTCAACTAGGGCATTATAGCACGAAGAGGGATACGGCGCAATTCTTATTTTTCCACGCCGGCCTTTTTCTTCTCGTCGGGCGTATTCCGGGCCTTTCCCGTAAAGAGGTGGACGGCGAGAAGGAGCGCAAAAAAGACGAAGCTGGAAAGCCTGAGCATTCTGAGCGGGTTGACCATCAAAATGCCCGCCGCCACGAAAAGCCCCCGTTCCCAAAGAGGCATGGCCCGTCGGAGCATACCGATGAGACCGCACGAGAGCGCGAAGATACCTACGATCGCAATGCTCAAATCCAAAAGGTACTTGGACAGAACGAAATCGATGAACAGAAGATCCGGGTTGTAGACAAAAAAGTAGGGCAGCAACAGGCCTGAAAGCGCCAGTCCTAGCGCCGACATCGCGACTTTGAACGGACGCGCTCCGGCGAGACCTGCGGCGGTGTAGCTTGTCAGGGCGACAGGCGGTACCACTGCGGACATGGTGCCGTAGTAGAACGCGAAGAAGTGCGCGGCGAGGGGAGGAACCCCCATCTGCTGGAGCGCGGGCGCGGCGATCGTGGCGGTGATGATGTAGCAGGGCGTCGCAGGCAGCCCCATGCCGAGGATGATTGCGGCGATCATGCAGAGGATGAGGGCAGCCCAGAGTTTGCCCCCGGCGAACATGATGATGTTCATCGCGATGACCTGCCCCAATCCCGTCATTCCGACCGCTCCGACGATGAAGCCCACTATTGCGCAGGAGATGCCGACGGGCGCGGCGCTCTGCGTTCCCTCGTCAAGCGCGCGGACGACGTCTCTCAGCCCCATGCGCGTGGATTTTTTCAGCGAGGAGACGACGATGATGGCGAAAAGACCGAGGAACGCCGAATAGAGCGGCGTGTACCCCGCCACGAGGAAATAAATGATGATGACGAGCGGGATGGTCATGTGCCCCTTGTCGAGCATCGTGGCCTTCAGCGACGGAATCTCGGAGGGAGGAAGGCCGACGAGTCCCCGTTTTTTCGCCCTGAGATCCACCATGAACATGATGGCGAGGTAGTAAAGCAGCGCCGGTGTGAATCCCGCAATCATGATCTTGACGTATGGTATGCCCAGGAACGTGCTCATGATGAACGCCGAGGCGCCCATGATCGGCGGCATCAGTATGCCTCCGGTGCTTGCTGCCGCCTCCACCGCGCCCGCGAAGTGCGGCATGTACCCCACCCGCTTCATGAGGGGAATGGTGAACGCGCCTGTGGTCGCCACGTTCGCCTGTGCGCTCCCCGAGATACTCCCCATCAGCGCGGACGCCATCACGGCGACCTTCGCGGGGCCTCCGCGGTACTTTCCGGCGAGCGCAAGGGAGAAGTCGTTGAAGAATTCGCTGGTACGGGAAGCGGAGAGGAACGCACCGAAGAGGATGAACATGAAAACATAGCTCGAAGACACCATGAGCGTGACTCCGTAAATTCCCTGGTCGGTGAGGGCCATCCTGATGATGATCCGCTCCCAGTTGAAGCCTCGATGCGCGAAGAGCCCGGGGAACATGGGGCCGAAACGCGTATACGCAAGGAAGAAAATACTGAGCAGCGTCAGCGGAAGGCCGACGGCGCGGCGGCTGGCCTCGACGAGGAGCGCCATGGTGACCACCGCGACGGCAAGATCCGCGAACGTCGCCTGAAGATTCGTCTGGAGCAGCCTGTCATAGGTAAGGAGCAGCCAAAACATGCATCCGAGGGAGGTCAGAGCCAGAACCCAGTCGGGGAGCGACGGGCGTTCTCTCGGTGAACCCGCGAACGCCGGGTAGAAGAGGAAGATGATCGCCATGAGCGTCCCTAAGTGAATGGCGTTCATCTTGACGGCGATCAGCAGGCCGATGCTGTTCATCCAGAAATGGACGAGAGCCGTCGCGACGGTCAAAACAAGCGCGGCGGCTCCTGCGGGACCGGTGAGTTTCCGTACGGGAATGGACTCGCCGGGGACAAAGAGGGAAACAAAACCTTTCATCAACATATGATACGCTCCTCCCGAAAAAGGAGCGGCATGGGATTGTCCCACGCCGCCCGCGTCGTATAAGCTACTGAAAAAGAAGACTACGGAAGCAGTTCCGCCGGGATAGTGAGACCGATCTCGGAGAAGAACTTCACTGCGCCCGGATGCAGGGGAGCGCCGAAGAGTCCGTCGATGGGATTGTCGAAGTCGACCTTTTTGAAGGCCGCATGCTCGTTCATCAGGTCGCCCTTCTTCGTGTAGATGATCTTCAGCATGTCGTAGACCACTTCGTCGGGGACATCCCGCCCCACGAGAAGGGCCGACTTGATGCCGGCGACCCGGAGGTCCTTCTCCTGCTTCGGATAGGTTCCGGCAGGGATGAGCACGCCCGCGTAGAAGGGAGCGACTTCTTTCACCTTCGCCAGGTCCTCGGCGGAAAACTCAAGCATGTTGACTTCCTGGCGGCCCGCATAGAGTTCCGCAACCGCGCCAACGGGAACCCCGGCTTCGGCGTTGAAGGCGTCGAGCTGACCGTTCTGCAGCGCCTGCGCGGCCTCGCTGTATCCGACGTACTCCGCCTTGATGTCGTCGAAAGTCAAACCGGCGAGAGCCTGAAGAAGCACCTTGCTGCTGAACTCGGTACCGGAGGCTGCGGGCCCGACGGCGACTTTCTTGCCCTTGAGGTCGGCCCATGTCTTGATTCCGGAGGAACCGCTGACGACGAACTGCGTCACGTCGGGCCACAGCCCCATGACGTAGCGCAGGTTCTCTATCTTTTTCCCTTCGTAGCGGACGGTGCCGGTGTAGGCGAATCCGGTGAGATTGGCCATGGCGATCGCCATCTCCGCCTCTCCGCGTTGCATCATGTCGAGGTTCTCGACCGTGCCGCCGGAACTCTGCGCGGACCACTTGTACCCTTTTTCCATAAGCGCCGTGTTGAAGTGATTGGCGAGGATAGTGCCGATGGGATAGTACGTTCCGCCCGTGGAACCTGTTACGATGGTGACGAATTTCGTCGAAGCGAAGGCGGCTCCGGCGAAAACCAGAAGAAACAGCGCGACACACAGAATGGCGATTCTCTTTTTGTTCATCAAACATCCACCTCTTTCGTTATAGTAAGTGCGTTTCACCGCTACCCCACGTCTTCGGTGATTTCACCCCCTGAAATATACTCCACACTCTCGGTTATCAAACCGCCTCAAGATTGTAACAGGAGTCGCTTCGGCTTTCAAGCGACTCCTGTTCTGAACATTCTTTTCAAAAAGAGGCGTATTCCGCACCGACCGCTACTTCTTCAGCGGACTGAACTCCTCGTCAAGGACGGCTCTGAACTGCTCAAGCGACATCGAGCCGAGGTCGCCCTTCGTTCTCTCCCGGGGGGCCACCGCCCCGGACTCTCTTTCCTTTTCTCCGATCACGATCATATACGGAACCTTCTGCGTCTGGGCGTCTCGTATCTTCTTGCCCAGCTTCTCGTCGCGCTCGTCGACTTCCACACGGACGCCCCACGAACGAAGCGTCTGCGCCACGCTCTTTCCGTACTCAACGAAATCTTCCGCGACCGGCAGGACTCTCGCCTGGACGGGGGCGATCCAGTAGGGGAAGGCGCCTGCGAAGTTCTCGATGAGGATGCCGAAGAAGCGCTCCAGGCTGCCGAGCACCGTTCTGTGGAGCATCACCGGGCGATGTTCTTTGCCGTCTGCGCCGATATACTTCAGGTCGAATTTTTCCGGCATTTGGAAGTCGAGCTGGATGGTGCCGCACTGCCACGTTCTTCCTATGCAGTCCTCCAAATGGAAGTCGATCTTCGGGCCGTAGAAGGCGCCGTCGCCCGGGTTGAGTTTGTACTCGGATCCGGTCTCTTCAAGAGCCTGCTGCAGCGCGGTCTCGGCGATCTTCCACTGATCCTCGGAGCCCATGGAGTTCGCGGGGCGTGTCGACAGTTCCATGGTGTACTTGAAGCCGAAGACATCCTTGTAGATGAAGCGGCAGAGGTCCATGATGCCTTTGATCTCGTCCTTCACCTGGTCCGGGCGGCAGTAGAGGTGCGCGTCGTCCTGCGTGAAGCAGCGGACGCGCATCAGACCGTGGAGCACGCCGCTCCGCTCGTGCCTATGCACCACGCCCAACTCGGCCATGCGTAGCGGCAAATCGCGGTAGCTGCGTATCTGGCTCTTGTAGACAAGCATACCTCCGGGGCAGTTCATCGGTTTGATGGCGAAGGGGCGCTCGTCGATCTCGGTGAAGTACATGTTGTCCCTGTAGTGATCCCAGTGCCCCGACTGGATCCAGAGCGACCGTTCGAGGATAAGCGGCGTGCGGATTTCGCAGTACCCTCTCTTCGTGTGCTCCTTCTTCCAGAAATCGATCAGGTTGTTGAGAATGACCATCCCCTTGGGGTGGAAGAACGGGAAGCCAGGGCCCTCGCCTTGAAGGCTGAAGAGGTCAAGCTCCTTGCCGAGACGTCTGTGGTCGCGGTTTTTCGCCTCCTCCATTCTGTGAATGTAGGCGGCCAGCGATTCCTCGTCGCCGAAGGCAGTACCGTAAACCCTTGTGAGCATGATGTTCTTCTCGTCGCCCCGCCAGTACGCTCCCGCCACGGAGAGCAGTTTGAAGTGACGGACGCACGACGTGTTGGGGACGTGCGGTCCCCGGCAGAGATCGGCGTACTCCCCCTGAATATAGAGTGTGACGGTCTCTTCCTCCAGCTCGGAGATGATCTCCGCCTTGTACGGGTCGTTCTTCTCCTTGAACCATTCGAGCGCCTCGGCCTTGGTCATCGCACGGCGTTCCACGGGGACTGAACGCTTGGCGATCCGGTGCATCTCCTTCTCGATCTTCGGCAGATCCTCTTCGGTGATGCCGCCGGGGATCTCCATGTCGTAGTAAAATCCGTCCTTGATCGACGGACCGACGCCGTAGCGCGTTCCCGGGTACATTTGGGCGACGGCCTGGGCCATCAAGTGCGCTGCGGAATGCCGCAGAATGTCGAGCCCCTCGTCAGAATCCGGAAGTATCGGGGCCGCCTCGCCGTCCGTTTCGACGACGCGAGAGAGATCCATCGCACAGCCGTCGATCTTCGCCGCTATCGCGCCCTTCTTCAGTCCCAGCGCGTCGAGCACATCGCCCGCCGTGCCGAAAGCCAACTCCGCCTGTTTGCCGTTGCTGCCTGTAAACCGCATCATACTCCTACCTCCTCGTTTTCAAAAAAAAATGCCCACGCATCTCCATTATGGAGACGACATGGGCTTGTCGCGGTTCCACTCCATTTCCGCGCATAGTACCGTGCGCGGCGCTCGTGTCCGCTGTACGGGGCGGATCCCCCGACGCCTTGTCCCGATAGGGTATTTCGGCGTCCGCTCAAGGGCGGTGTTCGAGGACGAATCCGGAGGAGACCTTTCAGCCGCGTGCCTCCCTCTCTGTCCGGACGAAGCGTCCCTACTCTCCCTCTCATCGCAGGAAAGAAAACTTTTCTGAACTTATACCCCTAAAAGGGGAATCTGTCAACTCTTTCCGGTGCTCCCGAAACCGCCCTCTCCGCGTCCCGTCAGCCCGAGCGCTTCGTCCTCGCGCCATTCCACTCTGGCGACGGGAGCGACGACAAGCTGCGCGATCCTGTCGCCGGCGACGATGGTGAAAGGGTCTTTCCCGAGATTCACCAGGAGGATCCGCACCTCTCCCCTGTAGTCGCTGTCGATCGTGCCTGGAGCGTTCAGAATCGTTACGCCGTGGCGTATTGCGAGACCGCTGCGAGGCCGTATCTGGGCTTCGTACCCTTCGGGGAGTTCTATGCGAATACCGGTGCCGACGCTTGTACGCTCGCCCGGAAGGAGGAGAATATCCTCGGCCGAGCGTAGATCGGCGCCCGCCGCGCTCTCCGTTGCGTATTCAGGAAGAGGGAACTCTTTCGCCCTTCCCTCGCGAAGTATTTTTACCGGCACCGGCATAGCCGATTACGACCTTCCTCCGGAAGAGTGCCTGCGAGGCCCGCCGCCCCCGCCTCCGGGTCTGCGGTCGCCCCTTCCGCCTCCGTCCCGGGGTCTTTCCCGTTCCGGCTGCGGGTTGTTCTTGTTCGCCTCGGCAAGCGCCGCGATCATGCTCTCCCGCTCTTTCTCGGCCGGAAGCACGTCCGAAAGCCCCTCTTCCGCAATGCGGCTCTCGTTGTCGAGGATACGTCGACGCGTCAGGTTGGTGCGCCCCATGTCGTCGATCTCCTTGACCATGACGAGCACCTTGTCGCCGACCTTGAAGACGTCCTCCACCTTCGGAATACGGTGCGTGCTCACTTCGCTCACGTGGAGCAGTCCTTCCTTGCCGGGGAGGCATTCAATGAAGACGCCGAAGGTCATGAGGCGTGTGACCGTGCCGAGGTAGACCTCTCCGGCCTCAAGGTCCTTCGTGAGCCCCCGGATGATGGAGAGGGCCTCGTTCACCTTCTCCTGCGAAGAACCTCCGATGTAGATCTCTCCGCTGTCCTCGACGTTGATCTTGACTCCCGTCTTCTGGGTGATGCCGCGGATGATCTTGCCGCCGGGGCCGATGACGTCCCGGATCTTCTCCGGGTCGATAGTGGTCATGAAGATTCTGGGGGCGTTGGTGGAAAGCTCCGCCGGCGAGGGTATCGCCGCTTCCATGCTGTCGAGAATCCGCATTCTCGCCGCGCGCGCCTGAGAGAGCGCCTGCTCGAGGATCGCCCTGGTTATTCCGCCGGCCTTGTTGTCCATCTGGAGCGCGGTCACGCCGTCGCGCGTGCCGGCGACCTTGAAGTCCATATCGCCGAAGTGGTCTTCAAGCCCCTGGATATCCGTGAGCACCGCGACCTTCTCACCTTCTTTGATAAGCCCCATCGCGATTCCGGCGACATGCTTCTTCATCGGAACTCCGGCGTCCATGAGGGCGAGGCTGCCGCCGCAGATGGAGGCCTGCGAGCTGGAGCCGTTGGATTCAAGAATATCGGAGACGACGCGCATCACGTAGGGGAAGTCGGCCTCTTCGGGGATCATGGAGCGAAGCGCGCGCTCGGCGAGCGCGCCGTGGCCGATCTCGCGCCGCCCGGGTCCCCTCATTGGACGGACCTCTCCGACGGAGAACGGAGGGAAGTTATAGTGCAGGATGAACCGTTTGGCCGGCTCGTCCTGTTTCAGGCCGTCGAGGATCTGGTCGTCGACGCCCATCATTCCGAGCGTCGTGACCACGAGCGCCTGCGTCTCGCCGCGCGTGAAGAGCGCGGAACCGTGTACCCTCGGAAGAACCCCAGTCTCGCAGGTGATCTTTCGGAGTTCGTCCATCCGGCGACCGTCGGCGCGCGTTCTTTCATCGACGATGAGCGAGCGCATCGTCTTCTTCACCATCTCGTCGATGAGCCCGCCGATGTAGTCGCCGCTTTCGGGACACTCCTCCCGGAAGCGCTCTAGAAGCTTGTCCCTGGCTGCGGATATCGCGTCGCCGCGGGGCTTCTTCTCATGTATCATCACCGCGTCGCGGATCTCCCCCGCAAGGTTCTCCGCCGCCCACGCGTCGATGTCGGGGAAGGAGGGGGGCGGCGGAAGCATAAGCTTTTCGCGGCCTACGGCGGCACGCATCTCGTTGAACAGACCGACGATCTTTTTAATTTCGTTCTGCGCCAACTCCAGGGCGTCGACAAGAAGCTCCTCGGAGATCTCCTTAGAGCCGCACTCGACCATCGTCACGCCGTCGAGATGGCCTGCGACGAGAAGGTCGAGGGTAGATTCGAGCATCTGCTCCTCGGTAGGGTTCACCACGAACTCGTCGCCGAGACGTCCGATTCTGACGGCGCCCACAGGGCCTCCCCAGGGGATGTCGGAAATAGTCAGAGCGGCGGAGGCGGCGTTGATCGCAAGGACGTTGGGCGGGTTGACCTGGTCTACGGAGAGGACCGTCGAGACCACATGGACGTCGTAGCGCATCGACTCATCGAAGAGCGACCGGATGGAGCGGTCCACCATCCGGCAGCTCAGGATGGCCGTTTCGGAAGGCCTGCCTTCGCGCTTGATAAAGCCGCCGGGGATCTTCCCCGCGGAGTAAAATCGTTCTTCGAAATCGACAAGCAGCGGGAAAAAATCGATCCCGGTGCGCGGTTTTTCGGTGATGCAGGCTGTCGTCAGCACAGTCGTTTCTCCATGCGTGGCCACCACCGCGCCGCCGGCCTGCTTCGCTACTTTTCCTGTGGAAAACTCCAGAGGACGGCCTCCGATTTCTACTGAAAACGTCATTTCCATATACTTCTTCCTCCTCAATATTCAGCTCATTTTTTTGTATGCGGAGTAAGAATACCACAATCGAACAAAAAAAGTGCGAGGACTTTTCGTCCCCGCACCGGAAATCGACCTTTTTTCAGTGACGCAGACCGAGTCTCTCGATAAGCGTTCTGTAGCGGTTGAAATCCTTGTCCTTCAGATAACGCAGAAGTCTGCGGCGTTTGCCGACCATCTTCAGAAGGCCTCTGCGCGAATGAAAGTCCTTCGTGTGGATCTTGAGATGCTCGGTAAGCTCGCGGATACGCTGCGTAAGCATCGCCACCTGGACCTCCGGAGAGCCGGTATCGGTCGTGTGCACCCGATATTCAGCGATAATACCCTGTTTTTTTTCTCCCTGCAACATGTACATTCACCTCGTAGATAGAATCCCGAAACTCAGAATGGCGCTCTCGCGCGTATCCGGGTAAGGGTCGGCAGTAATACTATCATCTTGTGTAAAATAAAGCAAATCATCACGTTCGCCCCTCGGTAACGGTTTTTTTTCAGCGAAATTTCAGAGAGCGAAAAAAACGTCTAATCCTGGACTCGACTTTTAATTCTCGATGTGCTTTAATCCTTTTGCTCGTTGTAACCGGTACTTTTCTTTGAATGGAGGTAAGTTTATGTCCGTACTCATCATCGAGGACAACAGAGATCTTGTGCAGGTGCTCGCCGAAGTCTTCAATGAAAACGGTTTTTCCGTCGAGAGCGCGCATACCGGCGAAGAGGGACTTGAAAAAGCCCTGTTTTCACGATTCGACTGCATCATATTGGATATCGGCCTCCCTGGAATCGACGGGTTTCAAGTTCTGGAGGCATACAGAGACGAAGGGGGTTCTTCGCCGGTGCTCATTCTTTCCGCCCGGGACTCCGTGGAGGACAAAGTGGAGGGATTCAACCGCGGAGCCGACGACTACATGGTGAAACCTTTCGATTCGAGAGAGCTTGTCGTACGAGTCAGATCGCTCGCCCGAAGGGCTGCGGACAAGCAGACTCCTCTTCTCGTCTGCGGACGCCTGATGCTCGACCCCGTGACGAGAGAATGCCGTGCCGACGGTGTTCCTGTGCACCTTCGGCGCCGGGAGTTCGACATTCTCGAGGCGTTGCTTCGTCACGCGAATCAGGTGTTCACGCGGGAACGGATGGTCGCGTCCGTCTGGAAGAGAGAGTACGACGGAAGGAGCAACGTAGTCGACGTGCATGTGAAATATCTCAGAGACAAACTGCGCCCGTACGGTTTCGATACGTCTATAGAGACTGTTCGCGGGGTAGGTTATAAAATACGCTGTCCGGAGCAGTAAAAAACGGCGACAGCGTTACTGCGAAAGATTCGGAGAATCCGACCGCCCGCACCTCGGAATCGAAAAAAAAACGCCCCCCGTATTCGGGGGGCGTTGCATCGTGCCAACTTCCGGACTTACTGACGACTGCGGATAGAGACGAAGAACGTCCTGGAATCGCGCATCACGAGCAGGACCACTGAGTTGCTCTTGACATCGACCTTGTCGAGATCGGAAAGGCCCGAAAGCCTGACTCCGTTCACCTCGAGGAGAACATCGTTCTCTCGGATACCCGCCCTTTGCGCCATGGAGCCGTCCTCGACCGAGGTCACCAGCACGCCCTCGTCCTTCCGAAGGTTATTCTGCTTCTGTACGTCGTCCGTCATCGGGGCGACTTCCATCCCGAGCGTCTTGAGCACCTTGGAGCCCCCGTCCCTGGATGCGGCTTGGCGCTCGTTGCCGGGCATTTCCCCGAGGGTCACGTCGACCTTGGTGTTTTTTTTCTGACGGACGATGCTCAGTGTAACCTTGTCTCCGGCAAGCTTCTGACGGATCTTCATAACGAATTCCTGGTGGTTCTTCACGCTGTTGCCGTCGACTTCCAGAATCACGTCGCCGCGCTGCAGACCCGCTTTCTCGGCAGGGGAGTCGCGAAGGACGTCGCTTACCACCGCGCCGTTCTCCTCCGTCACGCCGTATGCTTCGGCGAACTCCTTGGTAAGGGGCTGGATGTACACGCCGAGCCAGCCTCTCTTGACCCTGCCGAACTCGATGAGGTCGTTCATCACCTGCTTCGCCATGTTGACCGGAACGGCGAAACCTATACCCTGCGCGAACGGTACGATGGCCGTGTTTATCCCGACGACTTCACCCTTGAGGTTAAGCAAGGGGCCGCCGCTGTTGCCCGGGTTGATCGCGGCGTCGGTCTGTAGGAATCCGTCGAAGTTCACGTTTCCTGCGTGGATGCTTCTGTTCTTCGCGGAGACCACGCCGACCGTGACCGTATGTTCGAGTCCGAACGGGTTGCCTATCGCGACCACCCACTCGCCGACCTCCGTCTTGTCGGAATCGCCGAGTTCGAGAACGGGGAGACCGTTGCCTTCGATCTTGATGACCGCCAGATCGAACGTAGGATCCTTTCCGAGGACCTTCGCCTCGAACGTTCTTCCGTCGGAGAACGTCACTGTGATCTTGTCGGCGCCGTCGATGACATGGTTATTGGTGATGATATGCCCATCCTTCGAGACTATGAATCCGGAACCTCTGCCCTTCATCGGTACGGTCCTGGAGAAATTCCGGAACTCCTCCCCGAAGAACTGGCGGAAGAACGGATCGTTGGCGAACGGATGGACGGAACGCGTCACAGTGGCTTCCACATCGATGTTCACCACTGCGGGTGAAAGTTCCCTGGCGATTTTAGCAACAGGGTTTCCGGTGAAAGGATCCTGGGCGAACGCGGCGTGCGTGGTCGAAACCGAAGAAACGAGAAGCGCGAGCATCGCGAGAAGAATTTTCCCGGATATGAAGAACTGAAGAGCGTGTTTTGAAGATTTCATGGCGTGTCACCTCCGTATCAAGATGCTCATATTTTATGCTTCCGGCGTACGGAGACATCGTTTTTTTTACCTATCCATGGATACGCATTTCTTATAAACTTCGTATACACTTTTTTCTCCGGAAGATGGAATAGGCCAGCCAGAACAGGCTCGTCCCGAGCACAATCAGAAGAATCGTGCGGTTGGTCTGCAGCCCGATACGTGAAAACTCGCTCCGGTAAGGGTCTACAGCCAAGCGCAACAGGGAGTAGAGCGTCGCGAAAAGCGGGCACAGGACGGCGCCCTCCACTCTCCGGTCGTTGTGATATCCAAGCCACGCCGATTCCGTCCATTGGAGAAACGCTGCGATGAAGAGCGCGCCGAACGAGTAGTAAAGCTGCGTCGGATGGCGTAGAAACCCGAAAACATCGGACGGGAAGCGCACTCCCCAAGGGAGAGTCGTCTCCACTCCCGAGCAGCAGCCGTTCAGAAAACACCCCCAACGCCCTATCGCGACGGTGAGCGCGGCGGGAAGGGCTGCGGCGTCGACGATCTTCCAGTACGGAACGCCTCTGAGCCGCGAGTAGACGAGAGCCGCCGCGCCAGCGCCCAGAAACGCCGGGACTGCGGAAAGGCCTCCCTCCCAGATCCTGAGGATCTTCAGAGGATCGGCGCTGTACACCGGCCAGGAGTCGAAGACGCTCCCCGCGCGAGCGCCGAGAAGCATACCCAGGAAAGCCCAGATGATAACCGAACGGGCGTCATCGTCGTCGACTCCGTAACGAAACGTCATTCTGCGCCGAGAAAGGGTCACGGCCGCAGTCAAAGCCAAGGTCCACAGCAGATAGTAGCTGTGGACCGGGGTATCGCCGATATAAAAGAGCACCGGGTACATCAGGATCCCTTTCGAGGAGTTTTTCCGCCGTAGGCGCTTCTGCGGAGCGGGTAGATAACGACCTTCCGCGAGGGGGATTCTCCGACGGATCTGGTTTCCACATCGGGGCTGTCCTTCAGCGTGAGGTGGACGATTCGGCGCTCCCAGCTCGTCATGGGTTCGAGATGCGCGGGTCTGCCTTTTCGGGCGCATTTTCGCGCCGCGGCGAGAGCAAGACGCTGGAGACTCAGCTCACGGCGCTCTCTGTACCCGTCGCTGTCGAGGACGATGCGCCGCCCTTCGTCGACGCCCCTGGCGACAAGATTAAGAAGATACTCCATGGACTTGAGCGTTTCGCCGTACTTCCCGATGATGATTCCGGCATCGGGACCGGAGAGGTTGATTCTGTTATCCTCGGCTATTTCCGAGGTGATATGCATTTCCATCATCCCGAGCAGACTATCGATTATGTTTCTGCCTCTGAGAAGATGAAGAGGCGCCAACGGACGCACCTCCACGCGCAGCTTCCTGCCGAGAAGGCCGAAGAAGCTCTTTTCTTCCTCGATGACCTTGACGGCCACATCGGCCGGATCAAGATCCCACGTCGCGGCGGCGCTTTTTTTGGCCTCCTCCACAGAAGCTACATCGAGAATAAGTATGTCGTCGTTCACAACAATCCTCCTTCCGTTCAGAGAATCTTCCGGAAGCCGGTCCCTCCGTCCCGCCTCTGGGGGAATAAAGGGCGGACAGGGGAGCGGCTTCACTCCGCACGACCGAGGCGGACGCCCGGATTTCGGGACGTCCGCCCGCCGGCTTGACGCTCCGTATTCGCGGAGCGGACACGTTGCAGTCTAGTCTCCGCTCTTGTTCGGTTTATCCTTCAACAACACCGGCTTCTGCTGCATCTCAGCCTTCGTCTTCCGCGACATGCTCAGCTGCTGCACCACTCCGAGAAGAGACGATACCCCCCAGTACAGGAGGACGCCGCCCGGAAGACTGAGGCAGATGAATGTGAGGAAGAGCGGCATGAACCAGTTCATCATCGCCATCTGCGGATTGCCGCTCGCGGTGAGCTGCTGCTGGTACCATGTCAGGAAGCCTATCCCGAGGAGGAGCAGAAGATTGGGAAGATAGACCGAAATGTTCAGCAGTGCGAAGGGATTCGCCATAAGGCCGTAGAGGACGGTCATTATGCCGAGCTGGTCCTTCTCGACAGTCAGCTTGAGAGCCTCGCCGAGCGTGGTGAGCACCGAACCGTCGAGCCGTATCCACAGGAAGGAGACGCCCGAAAAGTCGTAGTTGGTGAGAACCTGGTAAAGAAGGATGAAGACGGGCAACTGGACAAGAAGAGGCAGACACCCGGCGGCGGGATTTACCTTGTTCTCCTTGTAGAGGGCCATCATCTCGCGGTTGAGCGTTTCCTTGTCGTCCTTGAACTTCTCCTGGAGCATCTTGATGCGCGGCTGGAGCTTCTGCATCTTCTGCATGCTCGTCATCTGCTTCTTCGTGAGGGGGTGCAGCAACAAACGGACAATCAGCGTCAGCGCGATGATCGCCAAACCCCAAGACCCGGTGAAGCCGTGCACAAGCTCCATCAGCTTCATCATAAGGTCCCCGCCCATCTTCCAAATTGAACCCACTATAGATCACCATCCTTGAACGAATAAACCCCGCGCTCCTCTTTTCGAGCCGCCGGCGGTACGGGATCGTACCCACCGGGGTGCCACGGGGCGCACTTGCTAAGCCGTACCAGCGTAAAACATATCCCCTTCAGAAAACCATGAGCGGAAAGCGCGTCCATCGCATATTGAGAGCACGTCGGATAGAATCTGCAGTTATGCCCCAGAAGGGGCGATATGAGAAGCCGGTATCCGCGAATAATTTGGATACCGATCCATGCTGCGGGCGTCATCTCTCTTGCAATCCCTCCGACGGTTCGTCCCAGTTCGCTCCCGGCCATTCCGGCTCAAGAAATCCTCCTCCTTCGAGAAGACGGGCAAGTTCTTCGTAGACCGCTTTCGAGTCCGCCCGCATTCCCGCACCGCTGAGAGCCGCTACACACCATACCCCTTGCCGCATCCAGGGCAGCAGTCTGCGAAAGCCCTCTTTCAATACTCTCCGGCCTCTGTTCCGGTCGTGGGATTTCCCCTGCCGTTTTCCCACGGCCATCCCGATCCGGGTACGTCCGTCCTCCGCCTTCATAAACAGCAACCGCACCAGTACGCCTCTCAGCCGATCACCGGTGCGGAAGACACTATCGAACTCCCACCCTCTTCGAAGGCGCGAAGACCGAGGAAAAAAAAATCTCAAGGATTACACGGCCAGCCGGGCGCGACCCTTTCTCCTGCGATTGCGGAGAATACGACGGCCTGTGGGCGAACTCGACCGGGCGAGGAAACCCATCTTTCTTTTTCGCGGTCTGTTATGGGGTTGGAACGTCTGCTTCACCAATGACACCTCCTGACGGCAATAGAAACCAGCCGTTAAGCAACGGCTTTTTTTCAGCCTTGATACTATATCACACACCCCCGCTTGGAGCAACAGCGGAACGCGTAACCACGAGCCGACGATATTTCACTTTCGGCAACGCGGACGGAATCTTCCAATCGGCGCGGCTGAGCACCCTTCCGTCGAGAATCGCGACCCTTCCGCGATCGCTTCGGCTTCGAATAAGCCTTCCGGCAGCCTGCTTCAGCAGCATCTTCGCCTCGGGAAGCGTGACGCGGACGAATGCGCCCGCCCCTTCAAGCGCATTTCTCGCCTGCACGAGGGGATCCCCGGGGTGCGGGAACGGGATCCTGTCGATGATGACCTGCGTCAGGCCGTCGCCCGGCACGTCCACTCCTTCGCGGAACGAGGCGCTGCCCACGAGCACCGACGAGGGATCGTTCCTGAACGCTTCGAGGAGTTCGTTGCGCGGTCCTTCTCCCTGGACGAGCACGCGGTACCTCCTGGGCTTCGCTCGGAGCGTTCGCCCCACCTTTGCGAGCAGCCTGTGGGAGGCAAGCAGAACCAGCGTGCTTCCACCGTTCGCCTCCACCAGTTTTTCGACGATGCGGCAGACCGTTTCGTCGTAGCGCGGGTTTCTCACGTCGAGACCGGTGTCGACCACGACTATCTCCATCTGCCGCTCCAGATCGAAGGGGGATCCGCAGACAAAAAGGCGATCCGGACGAATGCCGGTCTCCCTCTCCCAGAAGTCGAGACTGCCTCCTATCGTCAGCGTCGCGGAGATGAACACCATCTTCTCGGCGGACGAAGCGAAGAAACCGTTTGCGAGCTCTTCGCCGGGAGAGACGGGCGCGCTGAAGAGGGAACGTTCGCTCTTCCAGTACGCCCAGGAAGGGAACTCGTCGACCCCGGCGCACCACGCGAGACTCCGCCGGATACGTCCGCACTCCTCCAACCAAGCGGAGAGACCGCCGTCGTCCTGGTCGGAGGCCGTCTCGTCCGAGACCGATGGGGAAAGGATATTAAATAGCCCCAGCATTTTTCCCGAGAGGATCTTCTGCTGTAGGAGCAGCTCTTCGTTGCGTACCGTAATATTCTCCTTTCTGCCGGGGAGAAGCACCTCGAGAAGTTCGAAAAATCTCGCCGATTCCTCGCGGATCTCCCCCGAGAGCGCCGAAATCTCCTGCGTAGTTCTCCCGACCTTCTCCAGCCTTCCAAGCGCATCGGAGAGCACACGGCTCCTGAGCAGACGCGTCACGTCGTCGTCCGACACCGAGACGGTCATCGAAGAACGCGCCGCTTCGGGCAGATGATGCGCCTCGTCGCAGATCAGAAGATCGAACGGCACAGGGAAGGGCTTTCCGGCGCCGAGAACGTAGGAAAAGAAGAGATGATAGTTGGCGACTACAACACGCCACTCCCTCGCCTCCCTCAAGACCCTCTGCACGAAGCAGTCGCCCCGGCGCGGGCATCGGAAGCCTCTGCACGACCGCGACGACGCGGCGATTCCGGCGACGGCCGGCGAGTCCGGCGGGAGCGAAAGTTCGGAGAGGTCTCCGGTAGCCGTCGTCCGCAGCCACTCTTCGACCATGCGTGAAGAATGTCCCCCGTCCCGCCGGGAAAGATAGCCTTGCCGGGCTCCTTCACCTTCGACAACCTCCTCCGCCCTTGAAAGGCAGGCGTAATTGCCCTTCCCTTTCAGCAATCCGAAGGGCAGCGACAACCCGAGAAGCTGGTTCAGCCGGGGGAGGTCTTTTCCTATGAGCTGTTCCTGCAACGGGATGCCTGCGGTAAGGACGAGCGCAGTCTCTCCAGTTTCGGCAACGCGGAGCATCGCCGGAGCGAGAAGCGCGAATGTCTTGCCGACCCCCGGAGGAGCTTCCGCAGCAAGAACGAACTCCCCCTCCGTCACCAAGGCCCGCCGGACTTCCTCCGCGAGTTCCTCCTGCTCTTTCCTGTACTCGAACGAGGAAAATTTCTTTTTAAAACTGCCCTCGGGACCGAAAAACACGTCCATCGACGGTATCGTCATCGCGTACCCTCTTTCCTGAATCTCGAAATTCCGGGGAAATTACTTCGCCTCTCTTGCTAATATATCAGAAACCGTGCTAGAATGTCGTGGTTATATCGGGAGGAGGTGAGGTACATGCCTAACAAGAAATCAGCAGCGAAAAGAATGAAAACGAGCGAAAGGAACAGGCTTTACAACCGGTTCTGGTCGACTCGGTGCAAAAACGCCGTGAAGAAGGTCCTCGAAGCCGTGGAGGGTCAGGACGAGGCTCTTGCGCAGACGCGCCTTGCCATCGCCCAGAGCGTCATCGACAAAGCGGTCGTCAAGGGCGTTATGCACGGCAATACAGCATCGCGCAGAAAATCCATGATCACCAACAGAGTAAAGGCGCTCTCCGGAGAGAAGCAGCCCGCGTAATCGTACGGGTTTTTTCTTTCGTTCCTCCCCTTTCGTATTCTGAAAGTTTAAAGCTGAACGCGGCGTTCGCCTCCGTTCGGCTTTTTTATTCTTTTCTTCCCGCCGAGGCCATACAGACCATCAACAAGCTCTCGAACCCCGGCCACCCTTCGGCGAACGAAGTTTTTTCCTTCCAGGAGAGCGAAAGAAGACCGAACGAAAGATCGACAAGCGCTTGCGGAGAGTAGTGCCGAAGCGCCTCCCTTCCCATCTTCAGCGGATAGTCCTTTATTTCCAGCGCATTCCGCACACGTTCGCCTCCAGCGGATGGAAAGATGCCTAAGTAGAGCGCGGGGCGAATCCTGTTGTACAGGCCGGTGAGCACCGGGAGCATGCTCGGCTCCTGCTTGAAGCGTTCCAAGACCGAGAAGACCTCCGGCGCACGCGCCTGGCAGAAGGCGTCCAGAAATTTGAGCATGCTGTTCCGCCCCTCGTCGAAGGAGAGTTCCTTTACCATTTCGGCGTTCACCGACGCTCCGTGCGCATAGACGCCAAGCTTCTCCAGCTCGGCGCGAACCTCCTCCGGATCTTCGAGAAGCTCTACGAGAAGGGCCGCCGCATCGTCATCCATAACGATTCCCTTTTTGGCGGCTAAATCGAGCAGCCACTTCTTCCGCTGAGCGGACCAGAACGGCGCCGACTCCCCCTTGATCTGCACGATCTTCTTTTTCGCAGCGGCGGAGAAGGTCTTCCCCGGATCTTTTTCAAAGACGAGAAGAATAACCTCCGACGCCGCTTCATCCTCGAGGTACGGCAAAAGCTCGTCGGGAAAAGGGCCGAGTAGTTCCGCGGACTCCACGGTGGAAACTCGTTTGTCGTCGAAAAGCCCCATGGAACGGCCTGCGGCGATAATAGCAGGCCATTCGCCGCCCTCGCGGGTTCCGGCGAACGCCCTGCCTTTTTTCGAGAGCGCCTCAAGCTCTTCGGCGACGAGGCGGCGCCCCGAGGCGCCGCCCGACGCGATGATTCTCAGATGGGGCACTACCCCTTCACCACCACGTTGACCAGCTTGTCCGGCACGACGATCACGCGGAGTATTTCGACTCCTTCAAGGCGCTTCATGACGGACGGAAGCGCAAGAACGCGCTCCTGAAGCTCTTCCTTCGAAAGGCCGGCTGGGAATTCCATTTTTTCGCGCACCTTGCCGTTGATCTGCACCACGACCGTAACGGAATCCATCTCCAGCGCGGAAGGTTCCACCTCCGGCCAGGACGACTTCGCAAGCGTTCCGGAGCGGCCCGAGAGGAACCACAACTCCTCCGTGATATGCGGACAGAAGGGATTGAGGCAGGAGAGCAGAACGTCGACGCCCTCGCGGAAAAGCACGCTCTCCGTCTCTCCCTCGAGCCGGAAGGCGCCTAGAGCGTTGAGCAACTCCATCAGACGGGCGACCGCCGTGTTGAACTGTTTTTCGCCGGAGATATCGCGCGTCACGTCGCGGATCGTGGTGTGGATCTTTCGTTTCAGATCGCGCAGCCGCTGTTCGGAGAGCCGCTCCATCGGCACTGAGACGCCGTCCTGCGCCGACGAAAGCAACGAGAGATTATCCTCCACAAGTCTCCAGACTCGGTTCAGGAAACGGTGGGCGCCTTCGACGCCGCGCTCGGACCAGTCCAGGTCGTTGCCGGGAGGCGCCGCGAAGAGGATGAAGAGACGCGCCGTGTCGGCTCCGTAGGTACCGATGATCTCGTCCGGGTCGACGACGTTCCCCAAAGACTTGGACATCTTCGCGCCGTCCTTGATGACCATTCCCTGCGTGAGGAGGTTCGTGAACGGCTCGCGCGCATGGCACAGGCCGAGGTCCGCGAAGAACTTCGTGAAGAATCGGGCGTAGATCAGATGAAGACACGCGTGTTCGATGCCGCCGATGTACTGATCGACGGGCATCCAGTAGTTCGCCTCGTCCACGTTGAAGACGGCATTGTCCTCTCGTGCGGAGCAGTAGCGGAAGAAGTACCAGGAAGAGCAGATGAAGGTGTCCATCGTGTCCGCTTCTCGACGGCCGGGTTTGCCGCACTTCGGGCACGGGACGGAGAGCCACTCGCGATCCTCCGCCAGCGGAGACTTGCCGCCTTCGACGATTTTGACCTCGGTGGGCAGAAGCACGGGAAGCTCCTCTTCCGGAACGGGGACGATCCCGCAGCAGCCGCAGTACACAACGGGAATCGGGGCTCCCCAGTAGCGCTGACGGGAGATGAGCCAGTCCCGAAGCCGGAAGTTGACCTCCCGGGAGCAGAGCCCCTTCTCCACCCCCCACTCGATCATCGAGGGAATGGCCTCCGCGGTGGGCATGCCGTCGAACGCGCCCGAGTTGCAGGTGATTCCGTCGTCCTCGAACGCATGCTCCATCGTGTCGCCGGAGAGCGTCCCGTCCTGCGGCTGGATGACGACTTTCACAGGGATACCGTACTTGCGCGCGAATTCGAAGTCCCTTTGGTCGTGCGCCGGAACGCCCATGATGGCTCCGGTACCGTAGTCCATGAGGATGTAGTTCGCGATCAGGATGGGGACTTCCTCGCCCGTGACCGGGTTCGCTGCGGAGAATCCGGTGAACATGCCGTCTTTTTCGCCGCCGACGGCGGTCCGTTCGATGGCGCTCTGGCCGGCGCACTTCTGGACGAACGCCCGGAGTTCATCTCCCTTCGGAGACATCGCGCACATCTTTTCGACGAACGGATGTTCGGGGGCCAGCGCGAGGAACGTTACGCCGTAGATCGTGTCGAAACGTGTGGTGAATGTTTCGATGATCTCGCCGCTGCTCTTCTCGGTGAAAGTGAGACGGGCGCCTTCCGAACGGCCGATCCAGTTGCGCTGCATCGTCTTCACCCGGTCGGGCCACCCGGGCAGGTTGTCCAGATCGTCGAGCAGCTCCTGGGCGTAGTCGGTGATACGAAGGAACCACTGCTCCAGGTTCCTCTTGACCACGGGGGTGTCGCACCGCCAGCAGTGCCCGTCGTTGATGACCTGTTCGTTGGCGAGCACGGTGTTGCAGCTCTCGCACCAGTTCACGGGCGCGTTCTTTCTGTAGGCCAGCCCTTTCTTGAAGAACTGGAGGAAGATCCACTGGGTCCACTTGTAGTAGTCGGGGTTGCACGTCTCGACCCTGCGCCGCCAGTCGTAACTGCACCCCATGTGTTTGAGCTGTTCCGTCATGTGTTCTATGTTCTGCCACGTCCACGCATGCGCAGGCGTCTTGTACTTCATCGCGGCATTCTCGGCGGGAAGGCCGAAGGCGTCGAATCCGATCGGATGGAGGACGTTGAAACCCCGCTTCCAGAGGAAACGGGACATCATGTCGCCTATGGAGTAGTTCCGCAGGTGTCCCATGTGCAACGCGCCGCTGGGATACGGAAACATCTCCAGGCAGTAGAACTTCTCCCTCCCCGGATCCGCGTCCGCATTGAACGTCCCCTCGCTCTCCCACGTATGCTGCCATTTTTTCTCGATGGAATGAAAATCGTAGCCCATAACCCTTCCTCCTTGAGTACAGCGCCCGTTCGCAGGACAGACGCAAACGACCGTCCTTGGAGAAAGGAAGGCTCTCTCCTTGAAAGGCCGTGTGCGTCCGTTTTAAAACAGTCGTCCGAAATAGTCTCGTACAGCTATTATATACCGGAATCCCCGGATTCCACTACAACTCTCCTCGGTATGCGGCATGGGGCCCGGCGACGGCCATGCCGCATTTCCTCGGGCATTTCGTTACGCGCCTTCGCCGCTCTTTTTCTTGTCGAAGAATATTTCCATAAAGGGCTTCACCAGATCGAGCGGCAGCGGGAAGATGGTCGTGGACGACTTGTCCCCTCCGCTGACTTCGCGCAGCGTTTGCAGATAGCGAAGCTGCAGCGTGATCGGAGAACGTTCCATCTGCATGGCGGCTTCGCTGAGCTTCTGCGCGGCCTGGAACTCGCCCTCGGCGTTGATGATCTTCGCGCGGCGTTCGCGCTCCGCCTCGGCCTGCTTCGCCATCGCGCGCTTCATGCTCTCCGGCAACTCCAGCTCTTTCAGCTCGACGGCGCTGACCTTGATCCCCCAGGAATCGGTACGCTCGTCGATGATCTTCTGCAGCTCGCTGTTGATCTTCTCTCTCGACGAGAGCACTTCGTCGAGATCGGCTCCTCCGACGACCGAGCGAAGCGTCGTCTGGGAGAGGAGGCTCGTGGCGAGAATGTAGTTCTCCACCTCGACCACGGAAAACGCCGGATCCATAACGCGGAAGTAGACGACCGCGTTCACCTTGATCGGTACGTTGTCCCGGGTGATGACCTCCTGCACGGGAACGTCGAGCGTCACCACGCGCAGATCGACCCTGACCACCTTGTCGATGATCGGAATGACGAGCACGATGCCGGGTCCTTTTGCGCCGACCAGCCGACCGAGCCGGAAGACAACCACCCTCTGGTACTCGGGAACGATCTTTACCGCCGAAGCCAGGATGAACAGGACGATGAGGATAAACCCGAAGGACGTCCCCAGACTGAGCAATATCTCCAAAAGATCGATGACCATGACTACTCCTCCTTTGCTTTGTGCGTATCTTCGGCGGGATTCGCGCTCCCGCTCTCTCCATGCACCACAAGCACGATTCCTTCAAATCCGGCGACACGAACCTCGTCGCCCTTCACGAAAAACGCCCCCGAGGAACTCCGCGCCTTCCATATCTCTCCGTGGCACCTGACCAGCCCCTCGGGACGCAGATCCTCCACGACAACTGCCTTTTTTCCTTCCATCCCTTCGCGGCCGGAGACCGCCTTCTTCCGGAACGAACGAACAACGAGGAAGAGCGCGCCGAGGAAGAAGAGGCCGAGCGCAAGGCTCATGCCGCCGATGACGCTCATGGATACGTTCAAAAGCTCACCTCCCGGAGCCCGAAAGAGAATAAGCCCTCCAGTAACGAGGGCGGCGAGACCGAAGATGCTCAGAATACCTATTCCGCCGACCATAAGGTCGAGAACGAGCACGCCGATGCCGGCCACCAGGAGAACGATGCCCGCCCAGTTGAACGGCAGCATCCGGAGCCCGAAGGCCCCGAGGAGCACCATCACGGCGCCCGACGTCCCGAGGACGAACCCTCCCGGAGACATCACCTCGAGAACGATCATCAACACCCCCGCCGTAAGCAGCAGATAGGCTATATCGGGGCTGGAGATGAACTGGAGCGCCTTCTCCCGCGACGTCATGGAGATCTCCGCGGGGGTTCCGCTCTCCGGAGCGAGAATCTTCTCCTCTCCCTTCACGAGCACCCGCCTGCCGCGGACTCCCAAAAGCAGCGACTCCATGTCGGGAGCGAGCAGATCGGCCACCCCTTCGGCGAGCGCCTCCTCGGATGTGAGGGAGACGCTGTGGGTCACCATCCGCTCGGCGAGATCCGGGTTGCGCTTTCTGAGCTGTGCGAGGGAGCGGATATGCGCCGCAAGGTCGTTTGTGATCTTCAGCTTCATATCTTTGTCGGGAGCGTCCTGCCCCGACGCCATCACCGGCTGCGCGGCCCCGACGTTCGTACCGGGGGCCATGGCGGCGACGTGCGCCGCCTGGAGGATGAACGCCCCGGCGGAGGCCGCTCTCGCTCCCTGCGGAGAGACCCAGACCACGACGGGAACAGGCGATTCCAGCAGAGCCGCCGTGATGGCCCTCATCGAACTGACAAGCCCTCCCGGAGTATCCATGCGAAAGACGACAAGTCCTCCCTTCTCGGCCTCCGCACGGGCAAGCACTCCTGTCACGAAATTTTCCATGGAAACGCCCACGGTCCCCTCGAGGACCGCCGTGAACACCTTCCCCTCGACGGAGAGGATCGTCCCCGTCGCCGCGGCCGAAATCGCCGGGGGAGCGAGGAGCAAAAGCGCCAGAAGAAGAACAGCCACCTTCATTCGAGTACGGAATCTCATAGTATCACCGCCTTGAGAGCATCTTCGAGGGTCGAAACCCTGACGACTTCCAGAGGAGGTTTCCCGGCCCCCTCTTCGCGAGCGCTGATGATCGCCTGTTTGAACCCCAGTCGCGCAGCCTCCTGCAGACGACGCGACAACCTGACTACCGGACGGACCTCGCCCGCCAGGCCGACCTCTCCGAGGAAGACGCACTTTCCGGAGAGGGGGACGTCGCGGACCGCCGAAGCGAGCGCGGCGCAGAGCGCCAAGTCCGCGGCGGGCTCGCGCAGAAGGAGTCCTCCGGCCACGTTCACGTAGATATCGAAAAGCCCGCACCCGATACCGCAGCGTTTATCGAGCACCGCGGAAAAAAGCTGTATCTTGTTCACATCCACTCCCCGGCCCGTGCGCTTGGGGTACGGAAAGGTCGTCGCACTGGCCAGCGACTGTATCTCGGCGATCAGGGGAAGGCTCCCCTCGACCGCGACCGTCATCGCCACGCCCGGAACCGTCTCGGCCGCTTTGTTCCAATACAGACCGCTTACGTCGCCGACCGGAACAAGCCCCGTCTCCGTCATCTCGAAGACGCCGAGTTCCTCGGTGCTGCCGAAGCGGTTCTTCCCCGCCCTGAGCATCCGGTACGGGGAGTAGTCCTCTCCGGAAAAGGTGAGCACGCCGTCGACCATGTGCTCCAGGAGCATCGGACCGGCTATCCGCCCCTCCTTCGTGATGTGTCCCACAAGGACTGCGGGCACGGAATGCTCCTTCGCCGCAGTGATGCACATCTGCGCCACGGCGCGAACCTGGGCCGGACTCCCCGGCCACCCGCCCTCGCCGTCCGCCCTCATGGCCTGCACGCTGTCCACGACCAGAAACTTCTTCCCGGGGAGCGATTCGAGCGCCCCCGCCATATCGTTGGCGCAGACAAGGTGCAGCTGTTCCGAGAGCACTCCGAGACGCCGTGCGCGAAGGGCGATTTGCGCGGAAGACTCCTCCCCGGAGATATAGAGCACTGGACCTGCGTTCCCCGCCATCCTGCCGCACGTCTGGAGCAGCAGCGTGGACTTTCCGATACCCGGCTGCCCCCCCAGCAGAAAGACGCCGCCGGGGATCCATCCGCCCCCCAGAACGCGGTCGAACTCCTCCGAACCGGATGAGATACGCTCGGGCGGGAGCACATCCGTCGCCTTTACGCTTTGGGGCGCTTTACAAGGCCCCGCTGCGGACGCCGCAGCAGGAACATTCTTCTCAAGCGACCCCCACTCTCCGCAGGACGGACATCGTCCCGCCCATGAAGCGGACGAGGCACCGCAGGCGGAACAGAAGTACCGCGCAGTCTCGGTCTTCGCCATTCCTCTCGCCTCCCTCTTCAGTGTATCTCTCTCTCTTTCTCCTGTCGAGAGGCTTTACACTTTAACAATACAATGATATCATGCCGTGCATAATAAAAGCATCATGATATTACTTCATCTTGTTAAAGCGAGGAATCGATATGCGATTACAAAACAGAGGAACAAAGCAATGAACCGCCTTCCCAGGGGGTGCGCCAATGTCGGCGGGGGTCTTGCGGCGGCCATGGAAGAGTGCAAACGGGTCTTTCTCTCGCTCTTCGAGCGGTGGGGATATCATCCGTTCCTTCCTTCGGGGCTCCAGCTCCTCGAGTCTTCCTGGGAGCGCCTGCCGCCGCTCTTCCGCCAGAAGCTCATCGCGGTCAACTCCCCCTACGGCGAGCCGTGCTGCCTTCGAGGCGACATCACTCTGGCGACCGTCGCCTACCTTGCGTCGCACCACTCGCCGGAGGAGCGGCCCCTGCGCGTCTGCTACTCCGACAGGGTGTACGCGCGCGCGGAAAAACCGCGCCTTTCTATGGAGTCCTTTCAGATCGGCGCGGAGCTGCTTGGGTGGGAACGGCAGGGCGCCGACGCGGAAATGCTCTTTCTTCTCCTCAGGATGCTGGACGCCATCGGATTGGAGAAGAGCGTCCTCCTTCTCGGCGACGCGACCTTTCTCGCGAAGGCAGTCTCGGAGGTCGAATCCTCCGTCGCCGAACGGATCGTCGCGGCGCTCCGGAAAGGGTCGCTGATCGAGTACTCCGAACTCCTCGAAGAAGAGAACATCCCGGACTTCTACAGAAAGATACTTCAATGCATCCCCGACCTTCACGGAGGACCGGAGGTTCTCGACGAGGCCGCTCGTCTCTGGGGGAAGGGGGCTCCGCTTCTCTCCCTCAGGAATATCGTCTCCACGCTCACGGCGCTCGGCTACGGAGACAGGATCGCCGTCGACCTTTCGCTTGTCCGAGAACTGGGCTACTACAGCGGTCCGATCTTCGACGTCTATTCGGAGAACTACGGGCAGTCCCTCGGGGGCGGGGGACGGTACGACCGGCTGCTCTCACTCTGCGGTCTCCAGGGACAGGCTATGGGTTTCGGGCTCGACCTCCAGCACGTCGCCTCGCTCTCGAGATTCCGGAAGCGCCCCCCCTCCGTAATGGCCTGGTTCGCCAACCTCTCTCCGAGCGATGCGCTGCAACGCGCCGAGCGGCTGACTACGGAAGGAACTCCGCTCGAAATGAGCTGGTGCGGCGACCGCGCTTCTTCTCTTCGTAGCGCGGCGCACCGCGGGTGTTCCTCATGGGTCGACCTTTCGGAAGGCTCGACGCTTGACCTCTCGGCCGAAACCGATGGACTCGTTCTCCCCGGAAAGGAGGATTCACAATGCTGACCATCGCACTGCCCACCGGGCGCGTCTTCTCCGAAGCCGCGGAGCTGCTGGCGGCCGCCGGACTTCCGGCGTCCTCTCTCGCCTCGCCCGGGCGCAAACTCGTCTTCGAGGAGGAGAACTTCCGTTACATCCTCGCCAAACCCTCGGATGTTCCTCTCTATGTGAGCTACGGAACAGCGGATCTCGCTTTCGCGGGAGGCGACGTCCTCCAGGAGAGCGCGCTCCCGCTGGTGGAGCTGCTTGACACTGGAAGAGGGCGCTGCAGCGTCGTCGTCGCCGGTCCAGCGCCGCTCGCCGAACGTTTCCGAGGGCACGTCTCCGAACGGATGTGGCTCAAGGTGGCCACCAAATACCCGCGCATCGCCGACAATCACTTCTCCTCGAAGGGGGCGCAGGTGGACATCATCCACCTCCACGGCTCCATAGAACTGGCGCCGAAGCTCGGGCTGAGCGACTGTATTCTTGACATTGTCCAGACGGGCAGTACACTGAAGGCGAACCACCTCGAAGTGCTGGAGCATGTCTCTGATGTTTCGCTCCGGCTGGTGGCGAGCAAGAAGAGCGTCGCCCTCCGCTGGAACGAAATCCGGGCGGTGAGCAGGGCGATACGCCGATGCGGGGAGGTGCTGCCATGATCGAGAGTGAACGAACGACAAAAGAGACGGCCGTCTCCCTTCGTTTGGACCTGGACGGCGGGGATAGGCGAATCGACATTCCGTGCGGCTTTCTGCGACACATGCTGGAGCTGTTCGCCTTCCACGCGGGGATAGGCCTCGACGTGAAGGCGTCCGGGGACGTCGATGTGGACTATCATCACCTGACGGAGGATGTCGGTATCCTTCTGGGAAAGGCGTTCGAACAGGCCCGTTCCGGCCTGAACCTTCAGCGCTACGGCTGGTGCGCCCTTCCGATGGACGGCTCTCTCGTGCTGGTAGCCGTGGACTTCAGCGGCAGGGGGCAGTTCGAATGGAAGGGCGAGTTCCCCGCCGAACGGTGCGGCGACTTCGACCTGGAACTTCTGCCCGAATTCTGGCGCGCGGTCTGCCGCGAAGGGAAGATCACGCTCCACGCGCAGGCGCTCGCCTGCGACAACGCGCACCATCTGGCCGAGGCGCTCTTCAAGGGAGCGGGCAGGGCGTTCCGGCAGGCCCTTTCCCCCGCCGACGAGCTGCAAAGCACGAAGGGGACGCTCGCATGATCGGCGTCGTGGACTACCAGGTGGGGAACACGGGAAACGTCCGCCGCGCCTTCGAGCGTCTCGGGGAGCAGGTTCGCCTGCTCTGCTCCCCGGAGGAACTCGCCGGGGACGTTTCCCTCGCGGTGCTTCCGGGAGTCGGGGCATTCGGGCCGGCTTCGGACCGGCTCGCAGCCTCCGGGTGGCGGGAAGCGCTCCGTTCGTGGGTTCGCTCCGGGCGGCCGCTGCTCGGCATCTGCCTCGGGATGCAGCTTCTGTGCGAAAAGGGGCTTGAGGACGGGGAACATGAAGGTCTGGGGCTGATTCCGGGAACGGTGCTTCCTCTGGCGGCGTCGAAAATTCCCCACATGGGGTGGAACACCGTGGAATGGACCGGAAGGCGCCCGTCTTTTACTCCTTCCGCGCCCGACGGTTCGTTTTTCTACTTCGTGCACAGCTTCGCGCTCCCCGAGGGCGAGTTCACAACAGGACGGACCACGCTCGAAGGGAGCATCTTCTCGTCGATGGTACTGAAAGGCTCCGTGGCGGGATTCCAGTTTCACCCGGAGCGCAGCGGCCCCGAAGGCGTCGCGCTGCTGGGCGAGACCGTCAGGTTCCTACGAAAGGAGGGGGCCCCGCGATGATCGTTTTTCCCGCTATGGATCTCTACGGCGGCGAGATCGTCCGCCTCAGGCAGGGTAAATTCGGTGAACGGACCGTCTACCCGGCAAAGGTCGGCGAGACGGCGAAGAGCTTTCTTGATGCAGGATCGGAATGGATTCATCTGATCGATCTGCAGGGGGCGGAGGAAGGAGCGCCGAGGCACCTCTCCTTCATCGGCCGGCTCAAGGAAACCGGGCTGCTGGTGCAGTACGGAGGTGGACTCCGATCGGAGGAGGACATCGCCGCCGCCTTCGAGGCAGGCGCCGACAGGCTTTACCTGGGAAGCGTCCTCGTGAAGGACCGCTTCCTCGCGGGCAGAATGTACGACGTCTACGGGTCGAAGGTCATCCCCGCAGTGGATATCCGCAACGGCGATGTGGTGATCTCCGGCTGGAAAGAGGCGGGCGGAATCGCCCCGGAAGCCCTTATGGAAAGACTGCGTGCGATTGGGTACCGTCTTTTCCTCGTCACCGCGGTCCACAGGGACGGTATGGAAACCGGCCCCGACAGGGAGATGTACCGCCGTCTGCTCAGCCGTTTTCCGGATATCGGGATCATCGCGGCGGGGGGGCTCTCCTCGCTGGAGGACGTACGGAACCTGAAGGAGGACGGGCTCGCCGGCGCCGTGCTCGGCAGATCTCTTTACGAAGGAAGCATTCGGCTTGAGGACGCGCTCCGGGAGGCCGCTTCATGCTGACGCGGCGCATCATTCCGTGCCTCGACGTTCTCGGGGGGCGCGTGGTGAAGGGAGTGAACTTCATCAACCTCCGCGACGCGGGCGATCCTGCGGAGCTGGCGCGCACCTACATGGAGGAAGGGGCCGACGAACTGGTCTTCCTCGACATCACCGCCTCCGCCGAGCGAAGGCGGACGATGCTCGAATGGGTCTCGCGGGTGGCTGACACGCTCTTCCTCCCCTTCACCGTCGGCGGCGGCATCTCCACCGTGGAACAGGCCCGGGAGATCGTCGCGCTCGGCGCGGACAAGATTTCGCTGAACACCGCCGCCGTGCGGAACCCGCAGCTCATCGCCGACTGCGCCAGGCTCCTCGGCAGGCAGGCCGTCGTCCTCGCCGTGGACGCGAAGGAAACGCCGTCCGGAGGCTGGGAAGTCTTCGTCGACGGGGGGCGCACCCCGGCGGGACTGGACGTGCTCGAATGGATCACGGAGGGAGCGCGGCTCGGGTGCGGCGAAATTCTGCTGACCTCGATGGACCGCGACGGGGCGAAAAACGGCTACGATAACCGCCTGATTTCGAAGGCGACCTCGTCCGTCTCCGTTCCGCTGATCGCCTCGGGCGGAGCCGGGAGCATGGAGCACATTCTGGAGACTTTCCGAGCGGGGAGCGACGCCGCCCTCGCCGCCTCCATCTTCCACTACGGGGAGATCCGCATCGGCGATCTCAAACGATATCTCGCCGGGCAGGGAATCCCCGTCCGGCTGACAGGGAGCGTGCGTTTCGAATGAACATTGCACTGGATTCCGTAAAATTCGACGAGCAGGGGCTGATCCCCGTCATCGTGCAGGACGTTCTCTCCGGGGAGGTCCTCATGATGGCGTGGGCGAACCGGGAGTCTCTGGAACAGACCGCCTCGACTGGGGAGATGACCTTCTGGAGCAGGTCGCGGAAGGAGCTGTGGAGAAAGGGCGCGGCAAGCGGCAACACCATGAAGGTGCTCGAACTTCGAGCCGACTGCGACGGAGACGCGCTGCTCGCGATCGTGGAGCCTTCGGGACCCGCTTGCCACACGGGAGAGCGTTCCTGCTTCTTCAACCTCCTCACCGACCGGTGCGAGGGGAAAGGGACGTTTCCGGGCGTTCTCTGGCGCTACCTGGAACAGCGTCGTCATGACGCCCCCGAAGAGAGTTATACTGCGCGGTTGCTTGCACGGGGCGCGCGGAGGGTCGCGCAGAAGGTCGGGGAGGAGGGCCTCGAAACAGCGCTCGCAGTCGCCGCGGGGGACGCGAAAGAAACGGTCTGCGAGGCCGCGGATCTGCTGTACCACCTCCATGTAGCGCTGCTGGCGTCGGGGTTGAGCCCGAGGGATATCTACGCCGAGCTTGAACGGCGTCACGGCGCCCCGGCCCAAGGGCAGAGCACGGCTCTCCCCTCCTGACCCTTCAGCGCCATCGAGACTTCCTCGAAGGACGGCTCTTCAAGCAGCATCACGGTACAGCGATCCCTCGAAATGGTACCGAGGCGGTGCGAATCGGAAGAACGGACGAACACTCTGTCCGGATAGCGCGCTTTCCAGTCGGCGAAGGCGGCGTGCGACACCGCCGGGGAAAGTTCGAGCGCATGGCACGGGAAATCGTCCGGCACACGCCCGAGCACCGATTCGTACGAGAACGAGGGCCTGTCGATATGCGCGAGGATGACGAGCGATCCTCGTTCGAACGCCTCGGAAGCGATCTCGTCGACCGAATAGCCTACTCCCTGGACGAGCAGTACATGTCGCTCGTCCAAAATTCCGTTCTCGCTGTCGATCACGAGCTGGTCGCCGAAGATGTCCGGATCGTTTTCCGTAGGCGGCATCTCTCGCCAGAGCCATTCACGGTACGCCGAGGCAATCTCGTCGTCCGGAAAGAGCACTATGACGTGAATATCCTCCGCAGTCTGCACCTCTATTCCCGAGACGACGACGGGTTTCTCCGCGGCCGCGCCCCGTATCGCGGGGACGTTCGCGATGTCGTTGTGGTCGGTCACCGCACAGAGAGCGATACCGGCGTCCCTGTAGGCCGCGACGATCTCCGGGGCTCCCATCTCCAGCTCGCCGCACGGCGAGAGGACGGTATGCAGGTGCAGGTCCACCCAGAAGTGCGACAGCATGCTCAGCGCGCAACCTCCTGAAGCGCCGCCGCGGCGTCGAACGCGGAGAAGCGCGTGACTGCGAGAGTGATTCCCTCGGCGGCGCATCGTTCGATCAACGCCTGTTCCGGCGCCCTCCCCGAGGCGACGAGAATGAACGGGACATCCTTCAGAACAGCCACCGCGGCGACGTTCAGATGCACCTGGATCGTGATCCAGAGCCACCCCTCCATGGCCTCCGCCATGATGAAGCTCAGCAGGTCGCCGGAGATCGCCCCCGTAAGATCGCGTTCCATATCCCCCGGGACGAGGACCGTCGCCCGGGTCTTTTCAACCACATCGCGAGTCTTCATGATAAAGGCCTCCTTTTTCGTTCGGGGTGAATAGTGTGAGGCAGTTTCGAAGAAAGACTTCGAATCTCTCCGCTCAATTGCGTAATCCGCTCGCGGAGTTTGAAGATACAGTCGGTAACCTCCCCCTGCCCTCTGACGATATCTTCCGCGAGCGCTCTGCACGAAGGGCGGCCGCAGGCGCCGCAGTCAATGTGCGGAAGATCGGCGTATATGGCGTCCATCTCGTGTAGTTTTGCCATCGCTTCCTTTATGTCCTTGGAGAGCGGCAGGCGTTCCTTGGCGGTCACGGGCGAGGCAAGTCGCCAGATTCCCTTGTCGAACCACGACCGGATTTGCTCCATCTCTTCCCCGGAAGGCATCCACTCCGCCTCGATGTTGTCCAGACGAAGCTGCGAAAGAAAACGGGATTCGTACGTCCCCGTCCCGCCGATGCATCCGAGATCGCACGCCCGGCACTCGATGAAATCGACTCCTGAAAGTCGCCCGAGTTCGAGTTCGTTGAGGAGTTCCTGCGTATTCCGAAGACCCGAGACCGAGATCGATGTAAAGCCTTTATCGAAGAAGGAGGCGATATGACGCGACTCTCCGCCCGTGATCGACCAGAGGAGCCATCTCCTGCTGATCGCCTTCGTCTTCGCCCCGGTCACCTTCGCGTTGCACGCCAGAAGATCGCGTATCACCTTCCGGACGCTCACCACGTACTCGAGAGAACTCTGTTCCCTCCCGACAGGGTTACGGACGAGCGTCGCCTTCGCCGGACAGGGAGAAACCAAGGTCACGCTCTCATCCGATCCTGTTTCCGCCTTCCAGATAGAGACAGCCGTTTCAAGCGGAGACTCCACAGGGAGGATACGTCCTATCAGTTCGGGATAGTTGATCTGAATCAGCCGGATCACTGCGGGGCAGTAGGTGGAGATGTACGGGAGGTTTTCGCCCCCTTCGCGGATCAGACGGGCGGAGGCGAAAGCGGCGAGGTCGAACGCGAGGGCGGCCCACTCGGAGAGATCGCTGAACCCGTGGTGCTCCAGAGCCTCCTTCATCAGTCTCGGGCGCGAGTACGCCCCCACCTGAACATAGAACGTAGGATCGGCCATCAGGATCAGTCCTTCTCTGGTCTTGATGAGATCCCACTCGTCGTCGTTGACCGTAATCGCCTTGTCTCTGCAGCTCCGAATACACTCCCCGCAGTCTATACAGAGATCGGGAAGCACTCTGACGAGCCCGTCGATGACGCGGAGCGCCTCGGTAGGACAGGATTTGATGCAGTTGGCGCACCCCCGGCATCGGGATTCACGAATTTTAATCCCTCCGGACATTGCATTCACTCCTTTATCGTAGAGAACAACGTGGACGGACTCTTCCTTTTTCCTCGCTCGAAGCGCAGGCTACGGCGACGGAAAAAGGACGGTCGCCCTAAGCGTCGTTCCTCTGCCGACTTCGGTATCTATCTCCAAAGAGTCGGCGTTTCTGTCGATATTCGGCAGTCCCATTCCCGCGCCGAAACCGAGTTCGCGGATCTCGTCGGTCGCGGTGGAATACCCCTCCTGCATCGCGAGCGCAACGTCGGGAATCCCCGGTCCCGTGTCCGAGGCGACGATTTCGAGACGATCATCGTACACGGTCATGCGAAGAAGTCCGCCTCCGCCGTGAATCAGCGCGTTCATCTCGGCCTCGTACGCGATCACCGAAGATCTGCGGACGAGGTCGGAGGGGATGCCCAGCATTTTCAACGTCGACTTGAACTTTGTCGATGCTTCGCCGATCGCGGAAAAATCGCCCGCTTGAATGACGTACTCCTCCACATACGGCTCCTGAGCCACGTGTCACACCCCTCTGTCCGGTATGTGGCAGGGGAGAATGCCCTTCTGGAACAGGATGCCGCAGCATTCGAACATACTCATCTGGCAGAGGAGTATGGGCATTTTGATCTGCGACGCCAATTTGACCGCAGCCTCCTGCGGCTTCTTTCCGCGGACGAAGACGACTGCGGGAAGGTCGAGCATCTGCGCGGTCCGGACGATCTGAATGTTGGTCAAGCCTGTCAACAGAAGGGAACCCGATCGCGCAAAGGCAAGGACGTCGCTCATCAGGTCGGCGCCGTACGCGCACTCGATATCGATATCGTCGAGCTGTTCCTCGCCGCTGAGCACCTCCGCGCGTATAAGCGAAGCGATATCACACAGTTTCATTCAACTTCCTCCTCTTCGATTATCTTGCTGCATACCCAACCCGGATGCGGTGCGGTCACGGCAGATAGTCCGGACCTCTGACGAGGAACGTGTTCACGGGATGGAACTCTCTGCCCTCCACGGTCATGAACGCCACGTTCCTCTCGAAGGGGCGGTGCGTCGCCGGATTGACCGAGATCGTCTGGGAGCCGAAGACAAGACCTTCGGTCGCGGGCATGGCCGCCGCCAAAACGGCGGGGAGCGGAGACCCGGCTCTGCGGAAAGCATCGAAAAGCCATTCGCAGGCGACATACGCGCGCCCCGCGATACCGGGATCTTTGATCATGATGTTATGGCGTCTCCAGATATCCCTGCCGAGAGAACTCAGCGCCGAGTCCGTCCTGACCGGGAAGTCCTGGTCCGCCGTCACGATACCGTCGAACGAAAGAAGAAGGGGGTGCGGCGCGCCGCCGTACCAGATCTCGAAGGCGTCGCTTCTGCGTCTCGTCCCGCGCCAGACGTCGCGCACCACCATCGATCCCGCCCAGGAGACGAGCGCCTTCGCCCCGGAAGAGATCGCCTCGGATTCTATCATCCGAAAAGAGTCCATACCTCCTCCCGGAATCCAGAAGTGCGCCACAAGAAATCCCTTGTCGAAGAGCATGTCGCCCAGATTCCTGGAGTAGCGTTCAAGCGCCGGGTCGAGCTTGTCTCCCAGAACGGCGACGACGCTCCCCGAGGGAAAGACCTCCGAGGCGTACCGTGCAAACGCGGCAATCCTGAAATCGCGGAAAAGATCGAGGGCGAAGAGCATACGGTCCGGAACGCCCTGCTCGTTGTAGATGTTCGCTTCCTCCCCGAACGCGGAGAGAAAGACGGGTCCGTCCCCTGCAAGATGAGGCCGAAGTAGTTGAATCTCTCCTCCCCTTCCGAAGGAAAGCACGGCGGAGATACCCCGTTTTTGCCAGTCCGCCACACGGCCGGCGGCCGAGGCGGCGTCGAGAGGATTCTCCTGATGAAACCGGATATCGCGGCCGCTGACCCCATCGGCGCTCTCTTTCACCTTTCTCTCGGCAAAACGGACGGCGCCGAGCGCCGAGCGTCCCGCGTCGCTCTCCCACCCGTCCTCCGGGGGAAGAAGCGCCACCTGCCATATCCATCCGTCCTCCACGCCGACGACGAGATCGCGCGGAGCAGCCGACGAGGCGATGCAGGCCGACGAGGCGATGCAGGCCGACGAAAAGAACAACGCAAGAAGAGCGATTCCGGCCATCGTTCTCCCGAATGCTCGCAGTTTTGGAACCGCCGGCGGCAAAAATCCGACCATTACCGCTTGTAGCCGATAATCCGGCGAAGAAGCGTTTTTCTCCCTTCGATATCGCTTTCGGTCTCCACGCCCTTGGGAGAAAAGCCGTCGATGACGCCCGCTACGCCTCTTCCCTGCCCGCTCTCGCAGAGAATGACCTGAAGCGGATTCGCGGTGGCGGCGAAAATCCGGCAGACCTCCTGGCACTCCTTGATCCGGTTGAGCACGTTGATCGGATAGCCGTTCCGAAGGACGACGAGAAAGGAGTGACCGGCGCCCACGGCGGTCATATTGTCCACGGCTATCCCGATAAGCTCTTCGTCGTTGCCGTCGAAGCGGATAAGGCGGTCTCCGGATGCTTCGCAGAATGCGATGCCGAACTTGAGCGACGGCGATGAGGTCGCAAGAGCTTCGTAAAGATCCTCCACTGTTTTGATGAAATGGCTCTGCCCGAGGATGACGTTGCAATCGCTCGGAAAATCGAGCTGAACGAGCGTCCAGTTCTTTATTTCAGACACGTACGTTCCCTCCCTCTTCTTTTTCGAAGTACGAAAAAATGTCCTGTCTATAATACAACAGGAGCCGCCGTTTCGTCACGGCGAAACTCGTTCTTCAGGAGCCATTCCGCGAGGAAGGCGAACCCCTCTTTATCGGCGGACGGCATGATAACATCCGCCATGGCGAGCACTTCTTCCGCGGCATCCTCCGGAACAACGGCGACATCGGCCTCCTTGAGCATCTCCACGTCGTTGTGATGATCTCCGGCGGCCACGACGATCTCCGGCCGTTCAGGAAGCATCCCGAGCCATCTCCGCAGCGAGGCCCCCTTGGAAACGCCGACCGGCAGGATGTCGAGAAAACCTTCTCCGGCCTGCACTATCTCCGCTCTCCCGGAAAAACGGTTCTTCAAGTCGTGCTGGAGCGATCGGATGCACCCGGGAATACCGTGGAAAATCACCCGAAAGACCTCCGCAGGCGCGGAAGGCGCTTCGAGCGACGAATCCACCGGAACTCCCGCATCGGCGAAGAAACCGCGCGTCACGACGTCGCTGCTTCTGCAGACGGCGCGCTCGTCGCCTATGATCTGGAGTTCCACGGGGTGTTCCCAGCCGGCGTGAATGACCTCCAGCGCAAGCTCCGGGTCCATCGGCGTTTCGAAGAGCGCTTTCCCCGTCGCAGGATCCATGATCCGCCCGCCGTCGTAAAGAATAGCGGGCTGATCCGTCCCCGTACCGCGGATATGCCGCCGGGCGGTAGCCAAAATTCTGCCGGACGCCACCATGATCGTCCAGCCGTTCTCCCGAAGGCGCGCGCAAGCGGAAATCACTCCGGGAGTGAGCTGCTCCCCGCGGGAAAGCGTCTCGTCGATATCCGTCACAAGAAGCTTCATTGTCATTTTTTAAATCCTCCGAATCGCGATAAAAAAGGGAGCCGGTTCTTTTCCTCCGCATGCCGGAGAGAAGCGGCCCCCTCGAAATTTTCTGGCTGACTGTACGGTATCAGGTGGAGAATTACTTCGTCGCCGCCTTTTTCTTCAGCTCCTGGATAACATCGTCGGTGATGTCGATGCCGCCGAAGTAAACAGCGGACTGCTCTATGACCACGGTCACGCCTTTCAGCCTGGCCACCGTCCGGACAGCGACCTGCGCCTCCTGGAAGATGGGCTGCATCAGGCGGGCTTCCTCCTGGGCGAATTCGTTGCGCTTCGTGTTGAAAATCTGCGCCTTCTTGTTCTGGTCCGGCTCCTTGTCGACGGCAAGCTTCATCTCGTTCTCCTTCTGCTTGCTTATCTGCTGAAGCTGTTTCGTCACGGCCTCGAACCTCGGATGCTGGAAGATGATCTTCTGGGAATCTATGACGCCTATCTTGTCATTGGCGGAAGCGAGCACGGCGGAAGAAAGAACCAGCAGAACCGCCAACGAAAGAAGAATACCAATACGTTTTCCTGAAAACATCAAACTACCTCCTCGACAGTCGGTAAATATAGATACAAAGAAAATTTTATACCAAAACCCATGGAAAGTCCAGGTATATTTACGCAAAACCGGTTATCCGGCGCACTTCCTCCGCGACTCTGCGGACATCGTCGTCGGAGAGTCCGTAGAATACGGGCAGGCTTATTTCTCTCGCATAGAGTTCTTCCGCGTGCGGGAAATCTCCCGGCAAGTACCCGAAGCGCTTTCTATAATAGGGGTGCATCGGCACCGGAAGATAGTGCACCATCCCCCGGATACCCAGCTTTCCCAACTCCTCGAATGCGTATGCGCGCATTTTCGCGGGGAACTGTACGGGGTACAGGTGGTACGAGTGCCCCTCATGACGGGGCGGCGTACCGAGCGAACCGACCTCGTCGAAAAGCGCGTCGTACATGGAAGCGATCTCTCGCCTCCGAAGAACGAATCGTTCGAGCTTCCGAAGCTGGCTCGCTCCGAGAGCGGCGTGCAGCTCGCTCAGGCGGTAGTTGAAGCCGAGCAGCTGCATTTCGGTAGCCCACGGGCCGTCCGGAGCTTCCGTCATAAACTGCGGATCCTTCTCGATCCCATGCGTCCTGAAAAGGAGCAACCTGCGGGCGAACTCGTCGGAATCGGTGGTCACCATGCCTCCTTCGCCGGTGGTGATGTGTTTCACCGGATGAAAGCTGAAGGCCGTCATGTGGGCTTCCTTACCGACGCGGACGCCGTTTCTGCCGGCCCCGAGCGCGTGGCAGGCGTCCTCCACGACAACGGCTCCGCACTCGGCGGCAAGCCGGAGGAACGGCTCGATATCGACCGGATAGCCGGCGTAGCTCACCGGGGCGATCACCTTCGTTCGTCCGGACACCTTCTTCGCCGCCTCGTCGGGATCGAGGCAGAGAGTGGCGGGATCAATATCCGCGAAGACCGGCGTACCGCCGAGGTAGAGCGCGGCATTCCCCGTCGCGGCGAAGGTCATCGCGCTCGTGAGCACTTCGTCCCCCGCCTCCACTCCCGCGGCGAAGTACGCTCCGTGCAGCGCGGCGGTCCCGTTCGCGAAGGCCACGGCGCGGCGCGCTCCGACATACTCCGCGAAGCGCTCCTCGAACTCTTTCACGGAAGGTCCCTGTGTGAGCCAGTCCCCTTTGAGAACGGCCACGACAGCGTCGATATCTTCGCCGTCGATGAACTGGCGGCCGTACGACAACGTTTTCATAGACTCAGCTCCTCTCTTGTTCCACAATTTTTCTTCGCACCCGGTTCCTCCGCCTTCCGAAAAAAGCGATCATCATCTCCGCGCACTCCTGCTCCAGAACGCCGGAAACGGTAGGGCATCTATGGTTCAGCCTCCCGTCCCCGACGATGTCGTACAGCGTCCCGCAGGCGCCCGCCCTCGGGTCCGAACAGCCGTAGACGAGCCGGGAGACCCTCGCCAGGACGATGGCGCCCGCGCACATCGGGCACGGCTCGACCGTGACGAAGAGCGTGCATCCGCCGAGGTTCCACGTCCCCAGAGAAAGCGCGGCGCGGCGCATCGCCAGAATCTCGGCGTGGGCCGTCGGGTCGTCCTCCTTGCGGTTGCTTCCGGCCGAGAGAATACGCCCCCCGTAGACGACGATCGCTCCCACGGGAACATCTCCCCGGGCCGAAGCCTCGGCGGCCTCCGCGAGTGCGCGACGCATGAAACTCTCGTCGGAAGAGGTAGCAACGGCTCGGCAACGGAGCATCGTCAGAACGAGCGGACCGCCGTCAGCGGGGCGTAGGCTTCCGGGAGTCTGCCGGTAACGATATTCGTCCCGGGAACAACCGTCTTTCCCATGCAGTCGGAACGGCGGATCAGCGCGAAGATGCTCTGCGACTCTCCGGGAAGCGCGGAAGCCGCGATTGCTCCGGTTGGCGGAACAATCCAGCTTTCCCGCGCAGGGCCCGTCAAGGAAACGATAAGGCAGATCCTATTCTCGGAAGCCCTGGTACGCGAAATTTTTTCGATGACCGACCTCTCTCGTTCGCACTCGTACGAGCCGAACCAGAGCACCGTCTCCGCGCCCTCGAGCATCAGACAACGAATCGGCTCCGGGTTCCATCCGTCGTCGCCGAAGACGGCGCCTATCCGCCCCGCCGGGGTATCCACAGGGACGTAGCATCCGTCCGGAATGGAGGCGATCGCTCCGTCCGCGCCGAAGAGGACGACGCCGGGAGACGTTCCGCCCTGGCCGGAGATGGCGCAGGCCGCCATGCACTTCTCTCCCGCGAGCGAAGGGGAAAGAACGGAGACAAGCTCCTCGGCGGAAGTCCGCACTATTCCGGGAAGGCAGACGAAGGAAGCGCCCTGGTCCGCTCCTCTCGTCAGGACGCGCCGTGCCTGCTTCGCGAAGTCGGGCCACCCGTCGAAAGAAAACTGCGCCGCCCCGAAGAAGAGTTCATCCTCTTCGCGAGCGGGCAACGGACGCATAAGGCTTCGATATGCTTCCGTCTCCTCAGTCTTCACGGAGAGCGCTCCGTACTTCGCAGGGGTTCTCGGAGGAATGTTGCGGGGAGCGACTCCAAGATCGACCTCCGCGAAGAGTATGTTCTCCTCCGCCGCGCCGAGCGACGCCGTTTTCTCCCCGAAGGGGTCGATAACGCAACTTCCGCCGCAATTCAGCACGGACTCCGCCTCCAATCCCGTCTTGTTGGCCACTGCGATCCAGACGCCGTTCTCGGCGGCGCGGGCGCAGAGCATGTAGTCGAGCTGGGGGCTTGAAAGGCGGGCAGGTTCCCTTCCCGCCGCGACCAGATTGGTCGGATCCAGAATCAGGCGGGCTCCCTTCATCGCAAGAATTCTCGCTATCTCCGGGACGCGCCCGTCGGCGCAGATCATCATCCCCACCCTCCCCCACGGCGTGTCCGCGACGTTGAAGCACAGACCGGGAGCGACGTACCGTTCGTCGAAGTGCCAGAGGTTGGACTTGTACGTCCGAAGACGCTCGTCTCCGTCCGGACCCCAGAGGATCGCGGCGTTCCGGAGGCTGCCTCCGTCTTCGAGGGCGATACCCGCCGCAAGATATATCCTGCGATCCGCCGCCTTCGCGGAAAGGGCGGCGACCGCCTCTTTCCATGTCCACGCCGGATCGATCCCTCCGAGGTAGTACGAAGGGTAGAAGGTCTCCGGGAGCAACACCAACTCGGCTCCCTCGGAGGCTGCTTCGTCGACCATCTCCAAAGCGCTTCGGAGCGCGATCTCCCGAAGCGACGAGGACCGGGCGCGCATCTGCACGCATGCTATCCTGAACTTCATGGCTTCTCTATTCTCCGGTCGCATCGAGAGCGCCGAGGAGAGGAACCATCATCTCAAGCTGTTCGATCCCCTGAATATCCGAGTCGAGCAGCGGGAGTTCCACGCAGGGGAACGCGGCGAAACGGCTTCGTATATCCGCCAGGTATCCGTCCTGGGCGCCGCGCCGCTTTTCCAGGAACGCGCCCGCCTCCGGGGGGATGACCTTGTTGATCACCATGCCGCCGACGAAGATCCCGTGTTTTTGAAGAAGCGCCACAGCTCTCGCCGTCTCCAGAATGGGCAGTTTTTCGGCGTTGAGGACGAAAAAAAAACCCGAAAGCTCGGCGTCGGTAAGGTAGCGGCGCGCAAGGGCGAACTTGTCCCGCCTGGCGCAGAGCGTTTCGATAACCGGATCTTCCTTGATCTTGTCCGCAAGGACATCGTCGTACCGGGCCGCCATTTTCATGAGGTGCATCGCCTTTCTGCGCTTCTCGATCAGGTTTTCTATCCACGTCCCCAGAATTTCGGGCAGCGTCAGGAGACGGAGCGTATGCCCCGTCGGCGCGGTATCGAAGACGATGGCGTCGTAGGTCGTCCCGGCCGACTCCATCAGTTCGACGAACTTGTCGAAGATCGCGGCTTCCTCGGCTCCGGGAGACATGTAGGCTATCTCGATCTGCCGCTTGATCTCCTCGACGATGGCCGCGCTCACCAAATGCAGGATCTTCTCCTGGATGGACTTCATGTATTTCTTCGCCTCGACCTCCGCGTCGATCTCAAGCCCCCACAGATTCTCGCGGAGAAGCGACGTCTCGAAGCCTATCGGTTTGCCGAAGGCGTCGGCGAGCGAGTGGGCGGGATCGGTTGAGACGACGAGCGTCCGGATTCCTTTATGCGCAAGCGCAAGAGCATATGCAGCTGCGCAGGAGGTCTTTCCGGTGCCTCCCTTGCCGCCGAAAAACGTAAAACGCCTCATAGGGTTCTCCCCTCAGTCGAAATCGTACTGCGCCGCCTTTTCGGCGATGATGAACTTTCGGTTTTGAATGCGTCGTTCCCACGGCTCGAGATCGTTCGCCACGTACGGGAGCAGCTCGAGCATGTAGTACGACATCGGGTTCGGTACTCCGAGAAAATCGCCGAAGAGCAGGAGCATCAGATTGTCGTTGATGTCGAAAGCTTCCTTGCGGACCACGGCCATGCGCTTGTCCACAAATGTCCCGTGGTGAAAAAGGACGATGAACTCCCACGTCTTCCGGAGCGCCGAAAGAAACTTGTCCATAGGAAAAAGACCGGCGAACCGGCTACTTGCTTATCGTGTCGATATTGAGCACTCCGGCCACCGCAACGTTCTCCCGGGGCATGTCCGTTATCATGATCCTGACTCTGTCCGGAGTCACGCCTAGAGAGTCGCATATTGTCCGCGTCACGTCCGCAACAAGCTTTCTTTTCTGTTCCACTGTCCTGCCCTCGAACATTTGAATATTTACAACCGGCATACCGCATTCCTCCTTAAGAAAATTAACAAGGCCTGGCCCGAGGCCAGGCCTTGAAGGCACTCGAAAAGAAAAAACTACTTCTTCTTGGGCGCCGGCTTGGCGGGAGCAGGCTTCGCAGGCGCCTTCCCGGTAGCGTAGGCGTAGGCTTTGAAGGGAATCATGTCTTTCGACATTCCGATGAACTCGCGGGAGCCCTCGTCGTACTTGGTGGCCCTGATCGCATTGCCCACCATGTCGTAATGGTTGACATACGTCACCGCGAAAGACTTACCGTCCTTGGAGTAGACGTAGCCGTACTCCGTGAAGTAGAGTCCGTTGGCGACCTCCTGGTCGGTTCCGAACTTCTCGACGATCAGCGCGATGGTCTCGGCCTTCACATCCGGATTGGTGTAGTACTTTCTGGCGTTCGCGAAGTGAACGCCGTTCTCTTCTCCGTAGTTCACGAGGTACCACTGCATCTTGACGTGGTCCTGCCCGAAGTTCACCGGCTGCACCGCCGCCGAGGAGACGGAACCGAAAACGAAGAGTGCGAGAAGAAGAACGACTGCCATGATACCGGTTGTACGTGTGTTGATTTTCATGCTGATTGACACAACTCCTTCCAAATTTTTCATCTGCCTTGCGCCGTGTAGTCTACCACAAAACGGCCAAAAAAGAACGCCCGATACCGAATCTCTTCGTTCTTTTCCCTACCGACCCCCTCTTGGAAAAGCTCCGATGCCGTAACTCACCGGGCGCTCCAGACCATCGGAGAGTATGTTCCAGAACCCCCTGTCCGAGACAAGACCGGACGAGCCGCCTCCGTCGAGATTCAGCGCGTAGGATACTCCTGCGCTCTTCAGAACGCGGGCAACCTCGTCGAGCGTAAACCCGACGCTGTGCACCGCATTCCTGCCGTCGCCCACGAAAAAAAACCAATGCCCCTCGTCGGTCAGTCCGACGACTGTCCTGGGGTGTCGGCGGTCGATAATGGAATCGCTCAGATTCTCCCTCTCGGAGAGAATTTCCCCGTTTCTCAAGAGAAACGGGCCGCCCTGAACAATATGCGCCATGTTCATCCAGGAAGGATCTCCGTCGTTCAAATTCTGCGACACACGGAGCGTATCGCCGGGACGAAGGGTTTCCAAAAAACGCGCTGCGGGTCCGTAGACTGCGAGCACTCGTTTCCTCTCCGGAATCGGATTGCCCCCTCCGAGGCGCACTTCCTCGACTGTATCCCGATCGAGCAGGACTTCGGCGGTCCGAGCCCCGGAAAGAGGCGTGCTGCTCCCGAAGTGAGAAGAGAAGAGCACGACGCCGTCGCCTTTCAACGTCCGATTGATCCCCGTGAGGTCCATAAATCCCCCCGGAAGATGCACCTGCCCCTTCCATGTAAGCTGACCGAACACGGCTCTGTTTTCGCTGTTCCAGCCGAAACAGGTACGCCCGGCGAACGGAGGGTTCAACAGCACGCCGTCCATCATCAAAGCGCCGATGGGGCTTCCCCTTCCCTTGCCGGACGTCCCGAAATAGCCCCCGTTCACAACGGCCGCCGCGCCGTCGTGGAGCATCGAACTCAAAGGAACCAGCGACGCCATTCCCTCCGTGGGGAGCACGGGGCGGAGTTCGAACATCCCCGGGTCGAAGACCATCATCGTCCAGAAGCGGGGTGTGTCGCTCATCTCCCAGTTCGGAATAGCGGAGAAGACAACCCCTTCTCTGCCCAAGGCGCGCGAGGCGGCAAGGAACTCCCGTATGCCGCCGTACCTGTCGAAGAGAGGCGAACGCACCCGCCAGTCGTAGTTCTGACTGTCGACCGTCGCTTCGATACCCTGTCCGGCGAGCTGCGTCCTGAAAAAATCCGCGTCCTCCTTTGCATCGAACCCGTTGACGACGGCCCGCCACTTGGGGAGGAGCGTATAGGTCCCCTCCCGCCGGATTCGTATCGTCATTCCTTTGCGGGGAGAGAGATTCACCGAAAGGCGGAGATCGCGAACCGCCGCTTTCACGATCGCGGCGATATCGTTGGCTTCGGCGGGGGAAATTTTGTGCGAAGGGGCGAAATTCGCCACTCCTTTTTTCAGCAGAGGAGGATTCATGTTCAACGCGACGGCCAGGGCGCCGCGTTCCTCCGGCCGAAGACCGGCGACGTCCTTGAAGGGGAGCGGGTAGTCCGCCAGAATGCTCGATTCGAAGAAGAGCCCGAGGCTGTGGATTGCGTAGACGATCGCCTCCCTGCGCGTGAGGGGATCGGAGAGTTTTCCCTCCGGAAAGGGAATCAGGTTGTAGTCGAGAGCCGCGTTGACTGCGGATTTTTCGTTGGCGGGCATGGGAAAGCCTCGCGCCTGGAAGAGCTGCGCTATGAACGTGTCCTTGCGCACTGTCTGCGCCGCCTCGGCGTCGGGCGTGCACCGCAAGAACAGCGCATAAAGAATCAGAACAAGGGCCAGGACGCTCCGTATGTATCTCCTGTGTGGAACGGCGTCCGCGCGTTGAGAGGAAAGAGAAGCTGCGAGCAAAGGGTAGGGCATTGAAAATTCTCCTTGAGGCGCTGTATTCGAAACGGTATGTAACGTACGCTGTCCGACTGCGCACGGGAAGAGTGTACCAGATGCGTCGAAAGCGCCGCATACGAAAAAAGGCGTAAAAAAAACCGGAATCCCGCATAGGATTCCGGTGATGTTAACAATATGGCGCGCCGGACAAGATTCGAACTCGTGACCTGCGGTTCCGTAGACCGCCGCTCTATCCATCTGAGCTACCGGCGCGCGTCTGTTCCGAAGTGGTTCCTGTCTTCTTCCGAACACCCGAGGAATTGTAGCACTCTCTTTCGAGCTTGGCAAGAACCCCGGAGAAAAGAAACGCTGTTTTCAAAGTGGCGGTGGGTGAGGGATTCGAACCCTCGAGGGAGGTTTAAGCCCCCCTACTCGCTTAGCAGGCGAGCGCCTTCGACCTACTCGGCCAACCCACCACAAACAGCGCGGTCTATTCTATAAAAGGTCGGAATTCATGTCAATAGGCAAACCACAAAAAAGGCGATTATTTCTTTTCAGTTTCGCCCGATTCAGGCGCCACGTCCGGAGACGCCTCTTCGACGACCGGAGATTTCGGCGCTTCCGGCTTGGGGAAGAGTTCGAAATCGTGGATGACCACGGAAGCCTTCCCTCGAAGCTCCCTGAAGAAGGTTGACTGGGCTTCGCGCCGTTTCTCCTCGGTGAGAAGGGCTTTGACGTCGCCGCTCACCTCGTCGAAGGGAACGGTGGTCTCTTCGACCTTCTCGCGCTTGACGCCGATGAAGTAGTCGTCGCTCGTAATCAGCGCCGGGCCTCCGATCTTCCCGATTTCAAGATCGGCGAAGACGGCGAGCTGCTCCTTGAAGTTCGACTCGGCGACAAACACGGGACCGGTCTCCGGAGTCCGCTCGATAATGTCGTCGGAAACCACGGATTCCCACACCGCCTTCCACTCCGTTCCCGCTTCGACCGCTTCCACGATCCCGACCGCGGCGGCTTCGTTCTTCAGCCTCGCATAGTCCATCCTGTATCCGGCAGGCGAATGGAAGAAGAGCGCCTTCGTCTTCTCGTAGAAATCGAGGGTCTCCTCGTCGGTCACCGCGACGCCTGCGGAGGCGCGCTCGACCATCTTCTGCTGGACGATCTGCGTTGCCAGATTGTCGCGGAAGGCGGCCATTTTTACGCCGGTCTGGTCGAGGTACTGCATGAAGGCTTCCCTGGTGGGGAACTGTTCGCTCACTTCGCGCACGGCGGCGTCAAGCTCGGCGTCCGTAGCCTTCAGCCCCGACTGTTCGGCCTCCAGCGCAAGACGGTGGTTGATCACAAGGCTCTCGAGCGTGGCCTGATAGAGATGCGGAATATCCTCCGGCTTTATCTCGCGGACGTTCATCCTCTCCACGTAGTTCCGCACGCTCTGGTCCAGCGCGGAACGCATAACGGGTTTGCCGTCGATTTCGGCCACGACGTAGTCGCCGCCTTCTCCGGCTTGGGGACGGCCCCTCCGGGCGCCGTCGAAACCGTACATTCCGAAAACGGAGAGCACAAACAGAACAACGATCGCGATCATGATCCAGCGTACCTGGGATCTCAGGGTTCTCATCAACAACGGACATCTTCCTCTCTTTCGAATATCCAAGCTCCAAGGGAGAATTGTACCACAGAAGAGCGATTTCGTTTAAACCTCGGCGAGATTTCCTCCTTTTTTCGCCTCCACTTTGAGGGGAACGGAGAGAACGGCCGCGTTCTCCATGACCTTCATCAGCTCGGTTTCCACCATCGGGGCATCTTCCCGCCCGCACTCGCAGACGAGCGAGTCGTGCACCTGAAGCACCAGGCGAACGCTGCCGTTCTTCGGGAAGCGGCGTGCAAAGTCCACCATCGCTTTGCGGGCGATATCCGCGGCGCTCCCCTGAATCGGCGTGTTCACAGCGACCCTGCGCAGCGCGTCCCGGTCGCGCGGACTGACGGAGACCTCGGCGAGAGGCCTGATGCGCCCCGCGACGGTGCGCGTGTACCCCCGCTCCTTCGCCTCGGTGTAGCTGGCATCCAGATACTCCTTGACCCCCGGAAGGGCGTCGAAGTAGCGCCTGACGATGTCGCCGGCCTCCTGGCGTCCTATCGCGAGGCGCTGGGCGAGGCCGAAGGCGCTCATTCCGTAGAGAAGGCCGAAGTTGATCATTTTGGCGACCCTCCGCAGCTCCGAGGTCACAAGTTCCGGTTCCGTGGAGAACACCCACGAGGCCGTCTCCGTATGGATGTCCCGTCCGGCGGCGAAGGCGTCGAGAAGGCGCTTGTCGCCGCAGAGGTGCGCAAGAATCCGGAGTTCGATCTGCGAGTAGTCCGCCGCCACGAACATTCTCTCCTCGCAGTGAGGAAGAAGTCCCTCCTTCACCCTCTTCGACCACTCCCCGAACGTGGGGAGGTTCTGGAGGTTAGGCTCCCTGCTGCTCAGGCGGCCCGTCCCCGTCACGGCCGGTTCGAAGATACCGTGGATCACTCCGTTTCCCGCCTCCGCGGCTTTCGTCAGCGGCTGGACGAATCCGGAGAGCATCTTCGCGAGTTCTCTGTGTTCGATCAGGAGGTTCGGCACCTCGTCGAAGGGGCGTCCAAGGGCCGAAAGGCCTTCGAGCACGGAGATGTCGGTAGAGAACCCGGTCTTCGTCTTCTTCCCCGCGGGAAGTCCGAGCTTTTCGAAGAGAAGCCACGCCACCTGTTTCGGCGAGTTCAGGTTGATCCGCTCTCCCGCCTTCGACGCGACCTCCTCCTCGATGCCGTACAGCCTCATGGACAGGTCCTTTTCCAGCGCCAGGAATTTTTCCGAGGAGCAGGACAGGCCGTACTGCTCCATATCCACCAGTACGGGAATCAGCGGGATGTCCACCGAGCGCATCAGTTCGGGCAGTCCCGAGCGCTTCGCAAGCTCCCTTTCCATTCCGGCGTATTCCGCCGCTATCGCCGCTCCTCTCTCGGCAAGCGACAGCGATTCATACCCCGGAATCACCGCCTCGGGAAGGTGCGCGTTCGCATCCGGATGGAGAAGGTAGTGCGCCGTCTTGAAATCACGCACTCGTCCTACGGGGAGGACGGCCGATCCAAAACAGGCGGCAGCCTCTTTGAAGTCGGGTAGAAGCACGCTGCCTGCGGAACGCTCTCCGAAACGGGTGAGAAGGCGCGACGTCTCCTCGGTCGTAAAGCGCCGGAACCCCCCGTTTTCATCAAGGCAGAGCAGTTCCGAGACCGACAGATGCAACGGGTATTTCCCCTCGATCACGGGGAGGAGGAGCAGGTTCTCCGCCGTCGCGACATCCTCCGCCGGAACCTCGCGGAGCTGGATATCCTTCGTGTGTTCATGCGCCGCTTCGGCGGGCTCCGTGAATTGGAACTTCGCGGCAAGACTTTTCAATCCGAGGGCGCGGAACTTCGACAACAATCGTTCGGCATCCACCGGGCGCGGCTCGAAGACGGAGAGATCTTCCTCGGTATCGCAAAGAAGGCGCGTCAGCTCGCGGCTTCTGAATGCCTGGTCGCGGTGCTCCTCCATCTTCTTCCTGAGCGCGCCTTTCAGCTCGTCCAGGTTCTCGAAAATACCTTCAAGCGTCCCGTAATCCGAAAGAAGCTTTTTCGCGGTCTTCTCCCCCACTCCGGGGACGCCGGGGACGTTGTCGACCGAATCTCCGAGGAGCGAGAGGTAGTCGGGCATCGACGCGGGGGTGAATCCGTACTCCTCTTCGAAAGCCTTTCCGTCCATCGTCCGGAACGAGCTTATGCCCGTCTGCGGGCGGAGAACGACAACGTCCCTGTCGAGTACCTGAAGTATGTCCTTGTCCGAAGAGAGAATCAGCGTCTCAAAATTCCTCGCCGCCGCTGCGCACGCGCAGGAAGCGAGCACGTCGTCCGCCTCCACGCCCTCTCGCGCCACCACGGGAACACCCATGGCGTCGAGCAGTTCGAGGATGATGGGGAGCTGCGTTTTGAACTCGGGGGGCGTCGGCTTTCTTCCAGCCTTGTATTCGGCGTACGCCTCGTGGCGAAAGGTCGGCCCCGGCGCGTCGAAAACGACGCCGCAGAGGTCTGGGTTCCACTCGTCCCTGATTTTTTGGAACATATTGAAGAAACCGACGATCGCGTTCGTCGGCGTCCCGTCCGGCGCGTTCAGTTCGCGGACGGCGTAGAAGGCTCTGAAAGCCAGCCCGTGCCCGTCCACGAGCAGTAGTTTTTTCCTGTCCGGTGCGCTCATATCGTTCCGCCTGCCTTTTTTATCCGACTGGTTTTTTCTGCGTCCAACTAGGTTATAATAACCTATTGTGGGATTTCATGCACACACAATGAACGGCAAGACGAAACATCGGGGAGGAACTGAAATGGCAGACACGGTACGGGTTCGATTCGCACCGAGCCCAACGGGCGCGCTTCACATCGGCGGCGGCCACACGGCTCTCTTCAACTGGTTGTGGGCGCGGCGCACGGGAGGGAAGTTCATCCTCCGCATCGAGGACACCGACAGGGAGCGCTCCACGAAGGAGTACGAAGACACCATAATGTCGGGCATGCAGTGGCTCGGCCTCGACTGGGACGAGGGCCCCGACACGGGCGGCCCGTTCGGCCCCTACAGACAGTCCGAACGCCTCTCGACCTACCGCGAGGCGGCGGAACGACTTCTTGACGAGGGGAAGGCGTATCGCGAAGGCGACGCGGTGATCTTCAGGGTGCCGCAGGGTGTGACGCTCGCCTTCGACGACATGGTTTACGGCCGTATCGAGATGCAGAGCGATACACTGAAGGACGTGGTCATGATCAAGAGCGACGGCATGCCCACCTACAACTACGCCGTCGTCGTGGACGACCACACGATGGGGATCTCGCACGTCATCCGCGGCGAAGACCACATCTCCAACACGCCGAAGCAGCTGTTGATCTACGACGCGCTCGGCTGGGAGTACCCTACCTTCGCCCATCTTCCGATGATCCTTGGCAAGGACAAGAAGAAGCTCTCCAAACGCCACGGCGCCACCAGCGTCTACGAGTACCGCGACATGGGGTACATGCCCGACTCGGTCTTCAACTTCCTCGCGCTGCTCGGCTGGTCGCCCGGCGAGAACAACGAAATCTTCTCCCGCGAGGAGGCGACGAAGCTCTTCGACCTCGCGCGGGTTATCAAGAAACCGTCGGTATTCGATATGGACAAGCTGAACTACATCAACCAGGAGCATCTGAAGCGCCTCCCCCCGTATGATCGGCTTGCGCTCGTCGAGCCCTTCTGGAGGGAGATGGGGCTTCCGGTGGACGCGCACTCCAGAGAGTACCTCGCCCAGTCGCTCGTGGTTCTCTGCGGCAGGGGACAGACCGCGAAGGAGGCTGCCGGCTACTCGGACTACTTCCTCACCTTCGACCCGGTCAAAGAGCGGTACGACGGCTCGGAGATCGGCGAGGAACAGCGTGCCGTCCTCAAACGGTTCAACGCCGATCTGCTTGCGCTGGAACAGTGGAAAGCCCCCGTCATGGAGGAGTTCACCCGCGAGTGGAGCGCCGCCAACGACGTGAAGATGAAGGACATCGCCATGCCGCTTCGCCTGGGCATCACCGGTATGAAGGTGAGTCCGGGGGTCTTCGAGGTTGCGGAGCACCTCGGGCGCGACGAGGTGCGAAAACGACTCGCGCACTTCAACTTCGTCGAGTAGCGTACGACGCCGCCGTCGGACATGGAAAAGGCGGGCCTCCGAAAAAGAAGGCCCGCCTTCGCTCTGTTCACCGACGGAGTCCGCCGTTACACTTCCACCGAACCAACGGCGTCCTTCGGGCAGACTTCGGCGCACTTACCGCAGCCGATGCACTTCGATTCGTCGATGACGTGCTTCTCCTTCACCTTCCCCTCGATACAGGGGACGGGGCAGTTGCGTGCGCATTTCGTGCAGCCGATGCACTTTTCGGGGTCGATTCTGTACACGGTCTTCGCCGCCGGGGCCGCAGCGGCGCCCTCTGGTTTCCCCGTGTCGACGACGATCTGCGCTTTCCGGTCGTACGAAGAAATCAGGAACTCCTTCGACATTGCAAGGCATTTCACAGGGCAGATTTCGACGCACTGGGCGCAGAAACAGCACCTGTCCGTATGGATCTGAATCTTCTTCTCCTCGGGAAGGAACTCGGTCGCGTTCGCCGGGCAGACCTTGATGCAGAGCTTGCAGCCGATGCAGGCGCTCTTGTCGTAGTTCAGCCGTCCGCGGAAACGGTCGTTCACGCCTACGGGAGGGTTCAGTTCGATCCACCCTTTTTCGGCGGCCTGCAGCGCGTCCGTCAGCGAATCGGGCATCTGCGCCACTGGGAAGGGGTTCGTAAAGACCTTCTGCCGGAGCTGACGCAGCAGTTGGAAGAGCATTCTGGTGATCATTCCGTTCCACCCCTTCCTATACGGTCAGGCTCAGGGACGCGAGGATCATCCCGGCGATGGACAGACCCGCGACCTTGATGAGATAGAACTCGGACGCCTGCCAGATTTTGAACCTGCCGAACGCCGTCCGCATCAGCGTGACAACGAAGACCTGCACCACGAAGACCTTCACCCAGAACCAGAAGAAGTCGAAGGCGAAGAGGAAGACGCCGCCCAGGCGAAGGAAGGACGCGGGAGACCACGGGAAGAAGAGCGCCGTGATCAGAGCGGAGAGTGCAAGGGCCCGCAGCGCGAAGGTGATTTTGAACATGGCGAGGTTTCTTCCCGAGTATTCGATGATGAGACCGTCGAGGATCTCCGTCTTCGCCTCGGGAATATCCATCGGCCCCTTCCCCGTCTCGCCGGGAACCACGAGCACGAGGGAGATAAGAAGGCAGAGCACGCCGATGAAGCCGACCTTGCCGGTCATGCCCCAGACCGACATTCCAGCGAACGTCTCCAGGTTGAAGGGGTCCCCCGGCATACCGGTCTTGCGCGCAAACCATGCGAGCGTCGCGATCACGACGGCGAGCGGGAGTTCGTAGCTCATCATCAGGATCATCTCTCGTTGCGCGCCCACGTTCGCTATCGGGTTTCCGCTGGCGAAGCCGCCCACCGCCATCGCCACGCCGGAAAGTCCAAGGAGATAGATTATCAGAATCATATCCCCGTGCACGCCAAGCACCGGCGGCAGGGAACCTACGGGGATGTAGAGGAAGACGAGAAGCATGCTTGCGACAGCCACCCACGGCGCTCCGTTGAACGCCCACGGAACGGCTCTGCGCGGCACGATGTTCTCCTTGCCGAGGAGCTTCAACAGATCAAGGAACGGCTGCAGAAGGGGCGGCCCGATGCGGCGCTGCATACGGGCGCCGATTATCCTGTCCGCTCCGTCGTAGAGGAACGCCAGGACGACGACGAGAAGCATGAGCGCCGTACCGGCGACGAGGCGCATAATGCTCGCGATCATTTCTGCATCAGCCTCCTTGTTTTCTCCCTGCTCATTTCCAGAAGCTCCGCCCTGGTGACGACCTTCTTGTCGCCGTTTGCGGCGTCCGTGACGAGCATACGCTCCATGCACGAGATGCAGGGGTCGATGCTGTTGATGATGAGCGGCGCGTCGGCCAGCTCGTTGTTACGGAACATCAGGGGCCAGGAAACGGCGTTCGCATACGTCGGGGCGCGCACCTTCCACCAGTTCACGTTCTCGTCGCCCGCCTTCAGATGGACGATGTGCGTGTCGTCGCCTCTGGGGGCTTCGATGACGCCCCACCCCGTGCCTTCGGCTTTTTTCAGCGTCGCGAGCACCTTGTTCAGATTCTTCTCGTGGACGATCTCGCCCTCGGGAAGACCCTCCATGACCCGTTCGACGATATTCAGCGACTGCTGGACCTCGAGCACGCGCACGAGGAAGCGGTCGAACACGTCGCCGTACGCCTTCCCATAGTAGTCCTGCGGAACGATCGCCTTCACGTTGAAGTCGGCGTACGCCTCGTAGGGAGACATCTCGCGGATATCGCACCGAATGCCGCTTGCGCGGGCCGTCGGGCCCACGGCGTTGTACCGCACGGCCTCGTCCGCGGTGAGCACGCCGACGTTCCGCATGCGCGCCTTCGCTATAGGATCCGCGGTGACGATGTCGTAGAACGCGCCGAACTCGGCCCTGTAGTACTTCACCATCTCTTTGACGGCCTTGGCCACCTCGGGGGTGATATCCCACCGCACGCCGCCGACCGTGGCGACGCCGTAGTTCACCCTGTTGCCGGAAAGCGCCTCAAGAACGTCCATCACCTTCTCGCGGAGCACCATCCCCAGGTGGAAGGCGGAGTCGAAGCCTATCGAGTAGCAGGCGACGCCGGCCCACAGGATATGCGAGTGCAGACGTTCAAGTTCCAGAACAAGCGTACGGATGTACTGCGCCCGCACCGGAACGGGGTATTCCGCAGCATCTTCCACTGCGCGGAGGAACGCGATCACGTGCGCGAACGAGCAGATCCCGCAGATTCTCTCCGAAAGATAAATCACCTGGATGGGGTTCCGATCGCGCGCCATGAACTCGATGCCGCGGTGGATAGCCCCTGGGCGTACCGTCGCCCCGACGATCTTTTCGCCTTCGAGGTCGAGCCACGCGGTGATGGGTTCCTTCAGGCCGACATGGACGGGACCTATTGGGATTGTGTATTTCTTTTCCATAAGTTCTCCCTCCTAGGAAAGTTCCCGTACATTCTCGGGCTTCGGTCCGGTCTCGTCCCTGCGCCACGGCTTGACGGCCTCGTCCCAGTCCTCCGGGAGGAAAACGAGCGCCGTATTCGGCAGTCCGTCGAAACGGATGCCGAGCATCTCCCGCATCTCTCGCTCGCTGTATTCAACGCCGGGGATACGCGAGAAGAGCGACGGGACGACAAGATCCTCCTTCGGCAGAGAAACGCTCACGGTCGCGCCGATACGCTTCCTCCGCCCCGCGCACTGAAATATTCCGAAATGATAGTTCAGCGTCACCGCATCGCCGTCGTCGTTCCCGGACATCACGTGGAACATCGGGAAATCGAACTCGGCAAGCACGTCGATCATCTCCAGAAAACGGTCCTTCCGCACCGACATCCAGATGTCCCGGTACTGCACCTCGTTCTTCAACCCTTCGGCGTGGGCGCGCACCCCGACGACCGCTCCCTCGCCGAAAACCTCGCGAATGCGGGCAAGAAGCTCTTCCGGCTCCCGCCCCTCTTCCGCGTTGATTCCATTCACCGGAAAGTTCATGAGTCCGCCTCACCCGCTTTCTTTTCCTTCAACGATTCCAGCTTCAGCACCGCTTTGGCGACGCCCTCGATGATCGCCTCCGGGCGCGGAGGACAGCCGTGGACGTAGACGTCCACCGGAATGATCCTGTCCACCGGACCGTCGAGATTGTACGACTTGTAAAAGACGTCCCCCGACGCGCCGCAGTTCCCCACGACGACGACCGCCTTCGGGTCGGGCATCTGGTTGTAGATGCGCACCAGCCTGTCCCTCATGTAGCGGGTCACCGGACCGGTCACGATGAGCACGTCGGCGTGCCGGGGAGTGCCCACCAGCTTCATGCCGAAGCGCTCGATGTCGTAGCGCGGGCTGATCGTGGCCACTATTTCGATGTCGCAGCCGTTGCACGATCCCGAGTTGCAGGTCGTCACCCAGAGCGACTTGGGCAGAATATCAAGGTACTTCTCAAGCAGCATATCGATCATGGCGCCCTCCTCCTACAGAAGAATGAACACGGCCATGAAGGCGACGACAAGGACGTAGTAGCCCACTATATCCGTCGCTATTCCCGTGTGCATTCCGGTCAGCACCTTGTAGAAAGGCGCCATGGCCTTTCGGAATCCCCAGTACGCGGAGGACGCCGGAACGGAAATCTCGGCGCCGTCGTCGGGGACGACGTTGCCCGACCAGTAGATCTCGTCCTGATCCGTCCCCTCCTTGTAGTCGTCCCGTCCCTGGGCGCGAAGCCAGAGCGTCAGTCCTGCGGCGATGGCGAAGAAGACGATCCACGCCGTGACGTCCCAGTAGCCGAAGCCGGTGTAGACAGTGCCGAACATCAGAGGCCACCTCCCATAACAGCGCCGATGTATCCGGCCTGATCGACCAGCGCCTTCGCGGCGGGCTCCACCAGATTCGACAACGTCCACGACGGGAAGAGCGTCGCGCCGAGGACCGCGAGCGTGAGCACGCCCATGCCGAAGAGCATTCCCGAAGGAACCTCGCGGACGCCGGTGAACACAGTCTTCTCAGGACCGAGAAACGCCGTCTGGAAGACCTTCACGAAGGATGCAAGCGTAAGCACCGAGGTTACCAACGCCACGACGGTCAGCGCGGGATGGACGGCGAAGACCGACTCGTAGATCAGCAGCTTCGAGACGAAGCCGTTGAACGGGGGAAGACCGGAGATCGCCGCCGCCGCGATGACGAACATGGCGGTGGTAAAGGGCATGCGGCGCGCGAGGCCTCCCATTTCATTCAGGTCGCGCTTCCCGGTCGCGTAGTAGATCGCGCCCGCAGCAAGGAAGAGCAGCGCCTTGTACATCGTGTAGTTGAATATGTGGAAGATACCGCCCTTCATCGCGGTGAAACCGTACTCGGCCATGCCGCGAGCGTCGTCGAGCACAAGGAGCCCGACGCCGAGACCAAGCAGCATATACCCCACCTGCGAGACCGAATGGTAGCCTATCAGGCGCTTGATCTCGTGCTGCACAACCGCCATGGTCACGCCGAAGAACATGGAGGCGAGCCCCATGGAGATGATCATCCACGGAATGAACGATCCGCCGAGATTGACGCCGTAGAGCGAGAAGCAGACGCGCATCAGGCCGTAGAGGGACGCCTGGCTGACGGCCACGAGGAGGCAGGAGACGCCCGAAGGAGCTTCAGCGTACGCGTCGGGAAGCCACATGTGCATAGGGAAAGAACCGCATTTCATTGCAAGAGTTCCGATGATGAAAACCAGCGCGATCTTCTCCATGACGCCGAACTGGAGCAGGCTGCCTATCGCGGCCATGTTGAGCGCGTTATACTTGCCGTACAGGGCGCCTGCGGCGATCAGGAAGATCATCGATCCCACCTGCGAGACAAGCGTATATTTCAGACTTGCCTCGATCGCCTCCGGTCTGTCGCGCCAGAATGCGACCAAACCGAATGAAGCGATGGATGCGATCTCGATGAAGATGAAGAAGTTGAAGAAGTCGCCGGTAATCATCATTCCGAGCATCCCGAGCGTAAGCAGGAAATAAAGCGAAACAAAACGCCCCAAGCCGGTGAATTTCTCCATATAGTTCGTCGAGAAAAGCGCTCCTGCGAACGAAGCGACGGAGCCGCAGACCACCATGAAGGCGCTGAACGCGTCCACCTCCATGACAATACGTATCGGAAGCGCCATGCCGGAGGGAAGCGTCAGGTTGAAACTCTCCCCACCCATTACGTAGATCGCGATTCCTCCGATAAGAACGTTCCTCCAAAGAAGAAGCGACACGAGCAACGTTACGAAAGATAGACCGACCAACAGCGCATTGCGCGTCGTCTTTCCCAAAAGACAGACTAAAGGAGCGACGAAAGCGCCGAAGAGAGGAATCATAAGCAGCAGCGCGGGAAGATGATCGTTCCAGTTCATCCTCTCAACCTCCTGATTTCGTCTACGTCAAGCGTGCCGTAGTGACGGTAGACGAGCATGATGAGAGAAAGAAGAAAGGCCGTCGTCGCAAGCGAGATCACGATCGCGGTGAGCGTCATCGCCTGGGGCGTCGGGAGCACCATCAACGTTTCTTTCCCCGCGAGAAAGTGGATGGGGACCGTTCCTCCGGCTCGATACCCCAACGCAACTAAAAAAAGGTTGACCGCCGAACTGATGATGCCGATCGCGATGGCGATTTTTATGAGATTCTTTTCCATAAAGATCGCCGTCAGCCCGGCCAGAAAAAGAAGACCGACCACAAAAAAAGGAGCGTTACCTATCATGACCGAACTCCTCCTTCATAGGGACGGTTTCGAACATACGGATCCCCCTGAACATCGTCAAAATAATCATAGAAAGAGCACCTGTCACTTCGAGTCCCACTGCGATGGACATGAGCGCCGTCGTGCCTGCGGGCGGAATGACGCCTCCGGCGGAAAGGGGTTTCACGAGATAGTTGTAGAAGAACGTGATCGGGAATCCCATGAATGCCAGCACGAAAAAAGCAAGCAAACCCACCTCTTCAAAAAGATCGAATATCTTCTCGTTCGCCCAGCCATGCATCTTCCGGCCGCCGTAGGCCACCAGCAAAAAAGCGGTGAACGTCGCGATGATAGCCCCTCCCTGGAAGCCTCCGCCGGGGGTCATGTAGCCGTGCACCAAAACGTTGACGCCGAAAACGACCATAAACCATGCGAACAGGTCGCAGCCCGTACGCACTACAACCGAAAGGGGATTCACTGCTTCCTTCCTCCTTCCCTGAAAAGAACCGAAATTGCGCAGAGCGCAGTAAACAATACCGCGGCTTCTCCGATAGTATCGAAGCCTCTGTAATCGAAGACTATCGCGGTAACGATATTCTCGGTCGATCTATTCGGCAGCGCGTCCGCAAGGAAAAAATCATCCATCGGAGCTTTTCCCGGGTAGCCGAAAGGATGCGCATTGTCCACGACGCCGACGACCATAGCTCCGAGCAAAAGTGCGGCGACGACGAAAATCATCTTTTTCACTGTTTCCGCCCTCCTTCATTCTTCGGACGGCGACACGCCCTGAGAGCGATGATGTAGATCGTCGTGCTCAGGGCGGCTCCGATGGCCGCCTCGGCGATCGCGACGTCGGGCGCTTGCAGGATATAGAATTCGAGCGCCATCATAAGGCTGAAAACCGCCAGAGAAATCACCGAGGAGATGAGATCTTTGAACCAGAGGGCGAAAAACGCGGCAATCAGCATAACGGACAGAACCGAGAGATGCAGCGCGTTCATCATTGGGATCCCCCTCCTTTGGAGCGGCTCTCCTCAAGCCTGTCAACGACAGCCTTCGCAGGCGCCAAACCGCTTCTATGAGACGCTCTGGCCAGGGCGTGGGCTCCTGTGGCATTTGTTACAAGCAGTACCATCATCGCCACAAGCGAATGGACGATAAGCACCCAAAAACGGTTTTCCCCGCTTTCCAGGAGCTTGGCGATCGCATAAAACACCACTGCGATCGCGATAAAAATGGTTCCGAACGTCGTGCACTTCGTCGCGCCATGGAGTCTGGTGTACACGTCGGGGAACCTGTAGAGCGAAAACGCGCCGAGAGAGTTGAAAAGGAGGCTCACCACCAGAGCAGCCGACGCCAGCATAAGGAAGAACATCCGGTCATACCTCCCCTTCGATGTAGCGGGCGATGAACATGGTTCCCACGAAGGAGAGCGCGGCGTACACTATGGCCACATCGACCATGACGACCGAATCGTACCCGACGGCAAGAAGAAGCATAATACCGACTACAAAAGTGTTGAACGTGTCCAGCGCAACCGCCCTGTCCGAAACCGTCGGGCCGGAGATAAGACGCCCGAGCACGGCGATGGCGAGAATGCCCATAACCGCCGCAACAAACCATACAAAAAGGACCGTCATTCAGCCAACCTCCTTGCCCAGTGGGCGAAATTGCCGTACAGCTGTTCTTCCGTGGGGTTCTCGTCTTCAACGTACAACCAATGGATATAAAACCCGCCCGCATCGTCAATATCCACGGTGAGCGTCCCCGGCGTCAGCGTGATCGAATCCGCCAGCAAAGTCCTGGCGACATCGCTCTTCAGCTCGGGCGTCACCTTGACGATGCCCGGACGGATCTTTCCCGTGACGACTCGCTTCGCGACATCGATATTCGCTTTCGCCAACCCCAATGCGAAAGGTCCGAAAAGGTACGCTACGAAACCGAACCAACGTCTCGGATCAAGCCCCCGTCTACTGAGCTTCCTCTCCGGATGCCAGGTCGTGTACGCGAAGGTGATCGCCGTCGCCAAGAGAAGACCTATGGCGACCTCGATCATCGGGATACCGCTCCCGGACCAGACAAGGAGAAGATACATCAGAAACGAGGCGAAAAAAATAAACACATACTCCACCTCCCGTCACATAAATTTGAAAACCGCAAAACTCCCCTGCGGAACGAAGAAATGCATCGAATACATTATACTCCCTCTACGGAGCTTGTAAATGAAAGTTAAAACTCTCACAAAATAGGAACGGAAGGAAATGCCGTCGAAGGAATCCGGGCCGGACTGCCGGGACGCGTAAAATACGCCGACGAGAAGTCCGAACACAGCTCTTCCTCCGTTTGGTATTCCTTTGAAGGAACACTGCGCCGAGAGAACGACTGTGTCTTTTTTCGCGGAAGATGCTATACTCTCCCGGTACTCGATTTGCAGAGCACCGTCTATTTTCCGTATCGGGAGTGAATCGCATGCACCTTTCTCCAAAGCTGAAAACTATCCTCGCGGACATCTCGCTCGTCTTCGTCGCCCTCTTCTGGGGCCTCGGCTTCGTCGCGATGAAGGATGCGCTCGACACGTTCCCCACATTCTGGCTTCTCGCGCTGCGCTTCGGCTCGGCGGCCCTCATCATGGGACTCCTCTTCCGGCGTCGCCTCGCCGCCGTTTCCAAGGAAGACCTTCGTGCCGGAGCGATCATCGGCGTCTTTCTCTTTCTCGGCTTCGCGACGCAGACGCTCGGGCTGAACTACACGACGCCCGGAAAACAGGCGTTCCTCACGGCGACATATGTCGTCATCGTCCCGTTGCTCTCGTGGGGCTTGCGGAGGATTTTTCCAGGCATCCTCTCCTTCCTTGCCTCCTTCGTCTGTCTCGTCGGCATGGGGATGCTGACGCTCCAGGAAGGAGCGCTGTCCATCGGCAAAGGGGATCTGCTCACCCTCGTCTGCGCCTTCTTCTTCGCCTGTCACCTCATCGCGATCGAGCACTTCGCCGCGAAGAAGGACCCGATGGTTCTCGCGGCGCTGCAGATTCTCATGGTGTGCCTGCTGAGCCTGCCGGCCGCGCTCGTCTTCGAGACATGGCCCGGCTTCCAGGGAGGAAGCGGCCTCCGGAGCATCGCGTACACCGTGATCTTCTGCACCATCGTGGCTTTCGCCGTTCAGAATACGGCACAAAAATTCACGCCCTCCACCCATACGGCCATCCTGCTGAGCCTCGAATCGGTCTTCGGAGCGTTCGCGGGAATTTATTTCCTCGGAGAGATCTTCAGCCCGCGCATGGCGGCGGGGTGCGCGCTCATCTTCGTGGCCGTCCTCCTCACGGAGGCGGGGCCGTCGCTGCTGCGTTCGGTTACGCTCCGCGCCGAGGCGGCGCGGGAGAAGGCCTGAGTTACCTCCGCCCGCCAGTTTTCCCGGAGCGAGTCCTCCTCTCGGGGCGGGGCGCGCTCTTTTTTTGCGGCTCGCGGTGCTGCGGCTGGACCAGGCAGGACGGTCCGACGCCGATCAGGTCCTTCCTGCCTGCGGCCTCAAGCGCCTGTATGACCGCCTCGCGGTTCTTCGGCTCGGCGTATTGCAACAGCACGCGCTGCATCTTCCGCTCGTTCCTGTCCTTCGCGGAGGGCACGGCCTCGCCGGTGAACGGGTTCAGGCCGGTGTAGTACATGCAGGTCGACAGACTCCCCGGCGTGGGGATGAAGTCCTGCACCTGCTCGGGCTGGAAGTGAATATCGCGCAGATACTCCGCCAGCTCCACCGCATCCTCCAGCGTCGCTCCGGGGTGGGAGGCGATGAAGTACGGCACGAGGTACTGCTTCTTCCCCAGCTTTTCGTTCATCGCTGCGTAGGAACGGCGGAACTCTTCGTACACCTCGCGTCCCGGCTTCCCCATCAACGCCAGCACCCGGGACGAAACGTGCTCGGGCGCCACCTTCAACTGCCCGCTTACATGGTGCGCGCACAGCTCCTCAAGGAACCCGCCCTTCTTGTCCGCCAGAAGATAGTCGAAGCGAATGCCGGAGCGGATGAAGACCTTCTTCACCTTCGGAAGCGCGCGCAGCTTCCGAAGCAGGTCGATATAGTCCGAGTGATCGGCGCGGAGTTTTGGACAGGGATTCGGGGAGAGGCACTGCCTGTTTCTGCACGCTCCTCTGTCGAGCTGCTGGTCGCATGCGGGAATACGGAAGTTCGCCGTCGGACCGCCGACGTCGTGGATGTACCCCTTGAAGTCGGGCAGTTCGGTCAGAATGCGCGCCTCCCGAAGCAGGGAGTCGTGGCTGCGACTCTGAATGATCCGCCCTTGATGATAGTGGATGGCGCAGAAAGCACAGCTTCCGAAGCAGCCGCGATGGCTGGTCAGGCTGAAACGCACCTCGGCGATCGCGGGGACGCCCCCCGCGGCTTCGTACATCGGGTGATAGGTACGGGGGTACGGAAGCGCATAGACGGCGTCCATCTCCTCCATCGTAAGCGGTTGAGCGGGAGGGTTCTGCACTATATACGACGCGCCGTGACGCTGTACCACCGTCTTGCCGTGAAACGCGTCCTGCTCGGCGTCCTGCATGCGGAAGGCCTCGGCGAAGCGCTGCTTTTCTACTGCAACCTCTTCGTAAGACGGAATCTCCACGAACTTGCCGCGGATCTCCGGAAACTCGTTCGTCCTGTAGACGGTTCCCCGAAGATCACTCAGCCGTCCCACGGGGACGCCCCTGGAGAGCAGATCGGCGATCTGTCGAATCTGAAGCTCCCCCATTCCGTAGACCAGCAGGTCCGCCTGGCTGTCGAAGAGGATGGAACGCCGCACCTCGTCGGACCAGTAGTCGTAGTGTGCGAACCGCCGGAGGCTCGCCTCCACGCCGCCGATGATGACCGGAAGGTCTTTCCAGCACTCTTTCACCCTGCTGCAGTAGGCGATCGTCGCCCTGTCCGGGCGCAACCCCGCCTGCCCGCCGGGGGAGTAGCTGTCGGTGCTCCGGCTCTTCTTCGAGGCCGTCAGCTTGTTGAGCATCGAGTCGAGGTTGCCTGCGGAGACGAGCGCCGCATGCTTCGGCCGCCCCATGGAGAGGAACGCGTCCCGCGAACGCCAGTCGGGCTGGGCCAGGATGCCCACGCGAAAACCTGCGGCATCCAGCACGCGGGCGATCACCGCCGTGCCGAAGGCCGGATGGTCCACATAAGCGTCGCCGCTCACGAAGAGAAAATCCAGCTCGTTCCAGCCGCGCTCTTCCATATCCTTCCTGTTCACGGGGAAGAAGCGCGCTCCGGGAACAGGGGGAACCTTCATCGGGGGGAGAGCGTTCAATTCAGCGCCCCGACGTGGAGCGTTTTCACAGTGTAGTTTTCGTAGCGAATGCGGATGCCGCTGTTCGCGTCGACGCGATAGACTTCGCTCCCCTTGTCCAGGGCGTTGGGAAGCCCGAGAATCGAGAGGACGGAGCTGCGGTCGCTCCCTACGGCGATTCCGCCGTCGAGGGAGTGCTTCGACGAAGTCAGCGTGAGCGACCGGACTTCCGAGGGCCCGCCTCTCTCCAGCAGCACGGCCGTCAGACCGTTGAAAGTCAGCGTAACTTCATCCGCCGGAACCCCGGAGCGTGTTATTTTTTTCGAGGCGGTCTTCAGCGGCTTGCCGAGCGCTCCTTCAAGAGCGTTCCTCGTGGAGCCGAAGGTGTGCAGCGCGCGGTCCAGAACTGTCGCCGACAGGGTATTTTCGCGAGGGTTGAAGACGGTGATGAACTTTCCGAAAATCCACCCCTCCTTGCCTCCCTTGGGGCGGATTTTGTACCAGGGCCACGAATGAGGGTTGCTCATCGTATTCGCGGCCACCGTATAGGGCTTCTTCGAACGGTCGTCGGGCAGCGCCACGCGGAGCATTCCTCGCGAATCCGGTCCGGAGATCACGGAAAGTCCTCGTCCCCTTACGAGCCGCACCGTCTTGCCGTCGTCCGCGACAAGTTCCACATCGACGAGGGCGACGACCTCGGCGCCCTCGTCGCTCGTCCACGACTCCAGCACCTCCACCTCGTTGCCCGCGGTCACCTTGCCGACGACGGGGCTGCTCACCGTGTGCGATCCTCGGAGGTTCACTCCGGAGCCTATGATCACTCCCTTCGTCGGGCGGGAGATCTCAAGGGCATCCGCCTGCACTGCGGGAGACGAGGGGAGCGCGGGAAGCGCCGGAGTCAACTCCGCAGGCGCGCCGCCGGGCGTCGCCAACGGCGGCAGATCGGAACCGCGGTTCACGGGCGTCGGCGCCGCCGTTTCGATCTGCGGTTTTTCGCGCACCTCGTTCTCCCGGGGGATCCGCCCCGCCTGCTGAAGGAACCAATAGACGCCTCCCCCGAGCGCGCCGACGAACATTAAAAAGAGGACGATAAGAAAGATGCCGCCCTTCCGGTCCCTCCTGCCCCGGCGCGCCTCGATGGCTGCGTTGAACTCCCTGAAACTGGTCCCCGCCCTGTCCGCTTTCGACCAAGCGGGATCCCCTCCGGAGATGCTCATCGCTCCCTGTTCCTTATCTCGCGGAGCAAAGGGTACGGAGACGACGCCGTCCTCTCCGCGCCCTGTTTCGTCCTCGTCTTCATCGTGATCGCGGCCGGCGACCGGCACGCGCACAGCGGGAGCGTACTCGGGGACGAAAACTCCGCATCCCGGGCAGAAGCGGAAGGTATTCTCCACTCTGCTTCCGCACTCCGGACACTTTCTGCCGTCGCCTCCCGATTCTTTTCCGGGAATCCCGGAGTTGTCCATATCCTTCATGTACAGGAAACCTCCTCTCGAAACCACGGAAAAACGCCTTTTCAAAGCCTTCCGTTACTTATTGTGCCGTAAGAAGCTTCCTTCGTCAAACAACGAAAATCGCTCAGTCGGCCTGCCCCTTCTGCTGTATCTTCGCCCACGAGTCCTTCAGCGCGACCGTCCTGTTGAACACCGGCCGCTCCGGCGTCGACTCCGTATCGGCGCAGAAGTACCCCTGGCGGAGGAACTGGAAGCGGTCGAGAGGCTTCGCTCCGGCGAGCGCCGGCTCCACGAAGCAGTTCTCCAGCACCGTCAGCGATTCCGGGTTCAGGTAGTCGTTGTAGCTCTTCCCCTCCTCCATCTCGCTCATGTCGCGGAGCGTGAAGAGGTTCTCGTACAGCCTGACCCGCGCCTTCACCGCGTGCGGTGCGGAGACCCAGTGGAGCGTCCCCTTCACGCGGCGGCCGTCCGGCGCTTCGCCGCCCCTGGAGAGCGGGTCGTACTCGCAGCGCAGCTCGACGATCTCCCCGGCCTCGTTCCGGACAACCTCTTTGCACGTGACGAAGTACGCGTGCTTCAGCCGGACTTCGCTCCCCGGAGAGAGGCGGAAGAACTTCTTCGGCGGGTTCTCCATAAAATCCTCCCGCTCGATATAGAGCTCCTTTGAAAAAGGAATCTTCCTCGTTCCGGCGTTCGGATCCTCCGGGTTGTTCTCGGCGTCGAGCATCTCGACCCGCCCCTCGGGGTAGTTCTCGACCACCACCTTCAGCGGATCGAGCACCGCCATCGCCCGCAGCGCCGTCGCGTTCAGTTCCTCCCTGATGATGAACTGGAGGAACTCAATATCGACCATGCTGTTCGACTTCGAGACGCCGATCTCCGCGCAGAAACGCCGGAGCGCCGACGGAGTGTACCCTCTTCTCCGGATGCCGCTGATCGTGGGCATCCGAGGGTCGTCCCAGCCGGAGACGATCTTTCGGTTCACCAGCTCCAGCAGGAGGCGCTTGCTCATCACCGTGTAGGTGAGATTCAGCCGGGCGAACTCGAACTGACGGGGCGTGCAGGGGACCGAGACATTTTCGAGGAACCACTCGTACAGCGGACGATGGTCTTCGAACTCCAGAGTGCAGATCGAATGGGTGACTCCCTCGATGGCGTCCTCGTACCCGTGGGCGAAGTCGTACATCGGGTAGATGCACCACGCGTCGCCGCTCCGGAAGTGATGCCGATGCAGAATGCGGTAGAGCACCGGATCGCGCATGTTGATATTGGGATGGTTCATGTCGATCTTCGCGCGGAGAACGCACGTTCCGTCCTCGAGCACGCCGTCCTTCATCTGCTGGAAGAGCGACAGGTTCTCCTCGACGGAACGGTCCCTGTAAGGGGACTCGACGCCCGGCGTCGTCAGCGTGCCGCGCGTCTCTCTGATTTGGTCGGGCGTCTGATGATCCACGAAGGCCTTCCCCGTCTGGATCAGCTCCAGAGCCCATTCGTAGAACTGCTGAAAGTAGTCCGACGCGAAGCAGAGCGCGTGCCAGCGGAACCCGAGCCACTGGACGTCGCGCATGATGGACTCGACGTACTCAGTCTCCTCCTTGGCCGGATTCGTGTCGTCGAAGCGCAGGTTGCACTTGCCGCCGAACTGCTCGGCCAGCCCGAAGTTCAGGCAGATCGACTTCGCGTGCCCGATGTGGAGGTAGCCGTTGGGCTCCGGAGGAAAGCGGGTGTGCACTTCCTTGACGACGCCGTTCTTCAGATCGTCGATGATGATCTGTTCGATAAAATGAGGGCCTTTGCCGGACTGAGTCTCCATAAGTCAGAAAACGCTCCTTTGTAATATACGGATTGAAGTTCGCCGCACACACCGCGAACATCGTGCACTTCATACAAGCAACAGCGCGCTCGTTTTCAGCGGCGCATACTCCTATTTTCACACGGAGAGAGAGAAATGTAAAACTTTCCCTCGCGCTCCGGGGAAAAATCCGCAGAACGAGGGAGAAACGGGCAAATGTGAAGGGTATCAGAGGCGCATCCGTGAAGGGCTTGTTCGCCCGTTCTCTCCCTCGCGGATGGAAGAACGCGGCTCCATGTGCAACGAAATATGCGTCTCTCCGCCGAAGAGCCGCCACAGCTCGTCCTCGACGCGGCGTGAAATATCGTGCGCCTCCGTAAGCGAAAGCTTCCCGTCCATCTGAATGTGCACGTCCACGGCGATCGCGCTGCCGATGCGCCTCGTCTTCAGCTTGTGGAAGGAATCGACCTGCTCCACCGAGAGAATCGCCTTCCGCAGGCGCTCCTCGAGTTCGTCGGGGAGCGACGCCTCGATCAGCTCGTCGAGACTGTCCCGCAGAATGGGCAGCGCCGCCTTTGCGATGAAGTACGTCACGATCACCGCCGCCAGCGGATCAAGCACGCTCCACCGATCCCCCAGGAAGTACGCGCCGGAGATCCCCGCGAGCGTCCCTATCGAAGAGAACGCATCGGAACGATGATCCCACGCCTTCGCGATGAGCGCGCTGCTTTCGAGTCGCCGTCCCCAGACGATCGTGTAGCGGTAGAGCAGCTCCTTGGACAGCACCGAGAGAAGCGCGGCCGCCAGAGCGATCGCACCCGGTCGCGGAAGCGACGCCCCGCGGAAAAAATCCGCCACGTTCTTCATACCGGAGAGGAAGATCCCTCCCCCCGCCAGCAGCAGAGAGAAGCCGCACAGCGCCGCAAGTATGGCCTCTATCTTCCCGTGCCCGTAGGGATGGGAGGAATCGGCGGGCTTGCTTGCCGCCTCCAGACCGAAAAAGACCACGGCGTCCGTCAGCAGATCGGAGAGCGAGTGCGTGGCGTCGGCGATCATCGCCGCGCTCGCGCCTAAAAACCCCGCCGCGTACTTCAGCGCAGTCAAAACAAGATTCAGCACCAGACCGGTCAGCGTGACCGCGCGCGCCTTCTTCATACGATCCATAACACAACCTCCCTGTTTTCGCGCGAAAGGAATTCGAAGTCACAGGACATTATGAGCCCTTCACGCGCCGTGTCAAGAAAATCCGTTGTTTTCCAAAGAAAAAGAGCGCCCCGCGCCTTCTGAAGAGGCGCGGAACGCCCTGTAAAAGCGACGGGAAAGTTCTATTCGAAAACCTTGAAACGCTCCTCCAACGGCTGAAACTCCTTGTCGCCGGGGGCGGCCGTCGGCGTCCCGAAGGGCATCTGCGCGATCAGCTTCCACTCGGCGGGAATACCCCACCGCTGCTTCACCGCATCTTCCACAACCGGCGCATAGTGCTGCAGGGACGCGCCGAACCCCTCCGATTCCAACCCCGCCCAGACGATGAACTGAAGCATCCCCGACGCGTGGTGCGACCAGACGGGGAAGTGCTCGGCATAGGTCGGGAAGTTCTCCTGCAGCTGTTTCACCGGACGCCCGTCCTCGAAGAAGAGCACCGTGCCGTAGGCGGCGGCGAAGCCGTCGATCTTCTCCTCGGTCGGCGCGAACTTCTCCGCCGGGACGATCTTCCGGAGCGACTCCTTCACCAGCCCCCAGAACGCGTCGCTCTCCGCCCCGAAAAGCAGCACTGCGCGGCCGCTCTGCGAGTTGAACGCCGACGGACAGTGCTTCACCGCCTGCTCGACGATCTCGCGTATCCGCTCGTCGGAGACAGGACTCTTTTTCGAAATGCTGTAGTAGGTTCTGCGGTTCTTCACCGCTTCGAAGAAATTCATGGTCATTGTACATACCTCCTAAAGTCTACGGATTCGGGGAGAACGCTTCAGCCCCCCGGCTGCCACATCCGCCCGGCGGCACACCCTTGAAGGCAACCGTCCGTCTGTTCGGATATGATTATTATAAATTTACATCGCTTTAAAAAACATTGTACCATGAATCCGTATAAAATAAAGCCGGCAAGAGAAAAACTCTTCGGAGAAAGCGCAACAAGGACATTCCACTCAGTCACCGCACAGCGCGCAACACCGCCTCGCGGGTTGACGCAGGCTGCGGGCTCCGGAGGGAGATTCTCGAGCGAACGCCTCAACTTCTCGCCGTTCCACGTTCCCCACGCGCCGAGGTTCAGGCCCAAGCCGCGCCGCCCTATCTCCAGCCCTATACCCGTCTGGATCTCCGCCCTCCGAAAGACCGCCAGCGGTTTCCGCAACGCCAGCACCTCGTACGAAGTGAGGCTTGAGGTGGACAGCACCGCCCGCGACCGCGCCATTCTGGCAGGAAGATCGGGCGGGTTCAGCTCCGTCGTAAGATTCGGCAACGCGCCGGCTGCTTCGGCCAGACGTTCCGCCATCGAAGACTCCAGCAAAGGATCGAGGACTAGCTCCGCCCTCGGCCAACTGCTCCCCACCACTCCGCGAACCGCTCGCCCGTATGCAGCAAATCGCTCGCGCCGGGGATGATCAGCACAGCGTCTCCCTTCTCAGGCGCCAGACTCCAAAACTCTCTCCGCAGCTAGCACGGCGTCCGCACCTTCGCCGGACTGCCATACTGGTTCAGCCGATATCGGTCGACCAGCCGGAGGAAATCCACTGCTGGAAGGGCTACGAAGCGCGGGTTCTCTACGAGTATCCCGTCTTCAAGATCTACGAGGGCGACGAAGATGAGCTGCGAAAGAGCGACAACCCCTTCGACCTCGCGCACTACGCAGGAATACAGGCATGGATGCAACGGGGCTCGGATACACGCAAATTGGACTACATGAAACTCCTGCTCGCGGAGTGGACAGGCGCGGATAGAACCACGAGTAAAAAATGGCGCTTCTTTGGTTCATCGAAAGCGTAATGTACATTATCGACGACGATGTCTGGGAAAAGTGGGAAGAAGAACTCGAAAAAAGGAAGGAGGCTGGCGAAATGTACATAAGCCTGATGGAAAGAAAAGGTATCACCGCTGTCCCAAATAGCTCAAAACGCGAAAGAGCATTCTGAGTTTCCAAGGGTTTGCAAAGCTGTTTCGGACGGATTTGAAACAGGTACCCTGCTCTCTCGAACCTCGAAAATTTAATCGGCTGTCCAACTACGAGAACGCTAATGACAACTGCTCCACATCAGGCACAATGGGCGGCGTTTCAAACGGTTCGTTGAGCCAGTCCAGCAAAACTCGA